>OCPP01000774.1_pt1 | contig 20768 bp, 18 predicted proteins | sample 1538211 | NCBI WGS metagenome assembly OCPP01 (sample SAMEA2580193, study PRJEB22360) | human gut metagenome | biome: human gut; feature: human-associated habitat; material: faeces | place: Denmark | collected 2008/2010
TGGAATAGAATATTATATTATATATAAATAAAAGGAGGAACAAATGGCTAAAGATTCTAATAAATCAAAAGTTCCAAAGGAAAAAGCTGTTAAGTCAAAAAAGAAAATTAAAGCCTCAAAAAAGAAGCCATCTAAATTAAAACGATTTTTCAAATATTTTTTTCTTACAATATTAATTTTAGGATTATTAATTAGTGTTGTATGTATTGGATATGTAGTTGCTGTAATTAAAACAACACCGTCATTAGATGTAAATGCTATTTATAACTTAAATCAACCATCAATGTTATATGATGATCAAGGTAATTTTATTGATGATTTACCTTCAACGGAAATTAGATATATTATTTCTTATGATGAAATGCCTCAAAATTTAATAAATGCCTATATTTCAATAGAAGACGAACGCTTTATGACACATGGTGGCATAGATGTAAAAAGAATATTAGGTGCTGCAGCTAGAGATGTAATGGTAATACTAGGAAAGCAAAATGGTATCCATGGTGCTTCAACAATTACTCAACAATTAATAAAAAATACTATATTATCCTCTGAAGCTGCTTCAGAGTCAAATCCACTTGATAGAATTAACAGAAAAATAAAAGAAATAGTATTAGCTGTTAAATTAGATAAACAAGTAAGCAAAGAAGAAATAATCAGAACTTATTTAAATACTATACCTTTAAGTGGTCATATTTATGGTGTTGAAGCTGCATCAAGATATTTCTTTGCTAAAAATGCTAAGGATCTTACATTACTTGAGTGTGCTTATATAGCTGGTATTACACAAGCTCCTACAACTTATAGTGCTTATAATACTAGTTCTTCAAATTATCCTAATGGATATATTAACAGAACTAAAACTGTGTTATCTAAAATGCTTGAATTAGGTTATATTTCTCAAGAAGACTATAATTCTGCAATCAATGATGCAAATGCTAATAATTTTAATTTCAAGAAGATGGATACATCTTCTACCGTTAATAATGAATGGTTTGTATATCCTGCATTAAATCAAGTAAAAAAAGATCTAATTGACAAATATAAATATACCGAAGAAGAAGTAGAAAAATTATTAGTTAATGGTGGATTAAAAATTTATACTACTTTAAATGTTCAAATGCAAAATACTGTTCAAGATATATTAAATGATAGATCAAATTTGCAAGTAGATGTTAACAATGGTGACCCTACAGATAGTGATGGTGTTCCATTACTTCAAGCATCTGCTACAATAATAGATTATAAAACTGGGCAAGTTAAAGTTCTTATTGGAGGACGTGGAAATCAACCTTCTGCTTCATTAAATAGAGCTTATTTTGACTTAAAATCAATAGGATCAACAACTAAGCCCTTAACAGTTTATGGTCCAGCTATTGATACTAAATTAATTACAGCTGGAACCCCACTTGATGATACTTCAGTTTCTGAAGAAATATTGGAAAAATATAATTTTGGTTCTGTTGTTCCTAAAAATGCTGATGGTTCAATGTTTGGTTATATCACTGCAAGAGAGGCTTTAACATACTCTAAAAATTTAACTTCTATAAAAACAGTAGATATGCTAGGTTTAGATACAGCCCTTAATTATGGTAAAAAGGCAGGACTTAAATATGCTCCTCAATCTCATACAATGTCTGCGTTAGCATTAGGACAGTTTGACCAACCTATTGGTAATAGAGATGGTGGTAATACTACAATTTTAGCATCTGCTTATGGAGCCTTTGGAAATAATGGTGTAATTTATGAACCAGCACTTTATACTAAAGTCGAAGATGCAAGTGGTAATTTATTACTAGAAAAAGAGCCTATATCAACAAAGTTATTTTCACCACAAACATCATATATAATTTATGATATTTTAAAGGGATCATCTACTAGCGCACAATTTAATGATATACCTGTAGCTGGAAAAACAGGAACAACAAATTCATCAGATAACTTCTGGTTTGCTGGATTAACTCCTTATTATTCTGGTTCTGTATGGATTGGATACGATAATCCTCAAAGAATGAATGGTAGAAGTTCTAGTGCCGCATCACTTTTTAGTAAAATAATGGCTGTTGCTCATGAAGGCTTAGAGTATAAGGATATTGAAAAGCCATCTGGTTTAGTTGAAGCAAAAGTATGTAAAGATTCAGGAAAATCTCCTACAGATTTATGTTATGAAGATCAAAGAGGAAATCGAGTAAAAACTGAATACTTTATTGATGGAACTCAACCAAAATCTGTTTGTGATATTCATGTTAGTGTTAGTGTTAATAGTTCTAATAATAAATTAGCAAATAAAAATACTCCTTCTCGTCTTATTGAAGATAAAGTATTCATTAATAAACCTAATGCAAATCCAAATGCAGATGATTATCCTTTTGTAGTACCTACTAGAGAGGATGATACTAAAGCTGAAGAATATATTAAATTATCTGAAATTGGCTTAAGAGCTGATATGGATTTATATGATGCTATTGTTATATTAAATAATAGAGGAATTAAATATAAAATACATGGTGCATCAGTTGCAAGTAATATCTCATCTGGACAATATACTTTAGTTTCATTTACTGAAAAAATTAAAAATTCAGAAACAGTAAAACTTAATGTTAAAGTTACTACTAATACTCCTGATGAAAACATCGGTAATAATGGTAATAACCACAATAGAGATACATCTACCTCCGATACAGACGCAGAGGCCCATAGAACTTCAATTTCAGATATAATAAATGGATTATTTAATCATTAAAAAAAGCAGTCAAAATTGGCTGCTTTTTTTATTTTTAATAATGATTTATCTATTGCATTTTCATTCATTTTTATTAATTTTAATGTCATTTTTATATCAAAAACCTCTTTTTTTGAATTTATTTTCATTACTTCTTGCATATTTCTTTTTATTATTGTATACTACCAATAAGAGTATCAAATTATATTGGAAAGGGGAAATTATATGAAACTTTTAAACGATTTTATTTTATCAATTAATGACTTTATTTGGACTTATATTCTTATTGCTATGCTTATAACAATTGGAGTATATTTCACTTTTAAAACAAAGTTTGTTCAATTTACTAACTTTAAAGAAATGTTTAAATTGCTTGGTGAAGGAACTGGAAGTGAAAATAAAGATAAGTCTAAGAATGAAATTTCATCATTTCAAGCATTTTGTATAGGTACTGCTTCAAGAGTTGGAACTGGTAACTTAGCTGGCGTTGCTTCTGCTATTGCTATAGGCGGACCTGGTGCTGTTTTTTGGATGTGGCTTATTGCTTTAATAGGTTCTGCTTCTGCTCTTATAGAATCTACTTTAGCTCAAATCTATAAAGTTAAAGATGGTGATAACTATAGAGGTGGACCTGCATACTATATGGAAAAAGGTCTTAAGAAAAAATGGATGGGTGTTACTTTTTCAGTTCTTATAATTCTTTGTTTCGGATTTGCATTTAATTCTGTTCAATCAAATACAATTACTGCAGCATTTGCTTCTAGTTTTAATACAAATAAATTATTAATTGGTATAATCTTAACTATATTAACATTAATAATTATTTTTGGTGGAGTAAATAGAATTGCTAAAATTTCTGGAATTTTAGTTCCTATAATGGCTTCTGCTTACATAATAATTGCCTTATTTATAATAGTTATTAACTATAAGTCAATTCCTGGATTATTTAAAACTATATTTGAACATGCATTTGGAATTAAACAATTTGTTGGTGGTGGTATTGGCGCTGCTTTATTACAAGGTATAAAAAGAGGTTTATTTTCAAATGAAGCTGGTATGGGTTCTGCACCAAATGCAGCTGCAACTGCAACTGTATCACATCCTGCAAAACAAGGATTAATTCAAACATTAGGTGTATTTACTGATACATTAATAATTTGTACTTCTACTGCATTTATAATCCTTTTATCCGGTTCTAATATTCCATTAGATGGTAGTGTTAAAGGTATAGAGCTTACTCAAATGGCATTAATTTCTCAAGTTGGATCTTGGGGTGGTACATTTATAACTATATGTATATTATTGTTTGCCTTTACTTCAATTATAGGAAATTATTATTATGGAGAAACTAATATACAATTTATATCTGATAAAAAGATTTATTTATATTTATATAGAATTTTAGTAGCAGCTATGGTTTTATTTGGATCAATTGCTTCAATGGATTTAGTTTGGAACTTAGCTGACGTATTTATGGGATTAATGGCTATATTAAATTTAATTGCAATAGTAATGTTAAGTAAGATTGCTATTTCTGCATTAAATGATTATATAACTCAAAAGAAAGCTGGAAAAAATCCTGTATTTTATGCGTCTTCTATAAAAGAACTTGGTGATGAAGTTGAAGAATGGCAAGAAGATGCCGAAGAATATATAGCATAAAAAGAAAGCTTTATCAAAATATCGGTTTTGATAAAGCTTTTTAATTAACAATCAATAAAAAGGCTCTAAATATATTTATAAATACATTTAGAACCTTTTATTAATATTATTATATTATTCCTATTATTTCATTAATATCTTTAATTCCTTGTTCTTTGCAAAACAATTCCATTTCCTCAATAATTTCTTTTCCTGCCATTGGATTAAAGAAATTTACTGTTCCTATTTGAATTGCTGAAGCTCCTGCCATCATAAATTCTATGGCATCTAACCCTGTGGTTATTCCCCCCAAACCTATTACTGGTATTTCTACTGCCTTTGCAACTTCATGAACCATTCTTAAAGCTACTGGCTTAACTGCAGGTCCTGACAGTCCTGCATATACATTATTAAACACTGCCTTTCTTTTGTATGGATTTATTGCTAATCCCTTTAATGTATTAATTAATGATAACGAATCTGCTCCTGCTTCTTGACATTTAATAGCCATATCTACAATATCTTCTGCATTAGGTGATAATTTAACCATTAAAGTCTTATCAGTTATTGATTTAGCTTTTTTAACAACTTCATAAGCAACTTCTGATTTAATTCCAAAAGCAATACCTCCACTTTTTACATTTGGGCATGATATATTAAGTTCTATCATATCAACATCTGTTCCATTAAGTTTATCTAAAGCAATTTCATAATCTTCCATACATCCACCACCAACATTTGCAATAATGTTAGTTCCTAATTTCTTCATCTTTGGAAGTTCTTCTGCTATAAATTTATCTATTCCTGGATTTTGAAGTCCAACTGAATTCATCATTCCTGATGGAGTTTCAAATACCCTTATTCCATAATTCCCTGCCTTTTCATTTAAAGTTAATCCCTTTGATGAAATACCACCTAAAATTCCTACATCATAAAAATTGTTATATTCTGCTCCAAAACCAAAAGTTCCTGATGCTGCTATTACTGGGTTTTTAAAATCTAATCCATTTATATTAACTTTTAACATTTTATCTTCTCCTTTGGTCTTTTATAATTCTACATAATATCCATCAAATACTGGGCCATCTTTACAAGTTCTCTTATTTCCATCTTTAGTTTTACAAGTACACACTAGACATGCTCCTACTCCACAAGCCATATGCTTTTCCATTGAAACATATACTTTTACTTGTTTTTCTTTACACATTTCAATAACCTTTTTCATCATAACTTCAGGTCCACAACATAATACCGTATCATATTTATCTACATCCAATATTTCTGTTACAAAACCCTTATGACCATATTTTCCTGTATTAGTAGAAACAAAGCTTTTATCAACAAATTCATTTATTTCATCTATTAAATATATATCATCTCTAAATCCTGCATAAAGATCCATTTTTATATCTTTTTTCTTTTCTCTAAGCTTTTTAGAAAGCTCTAACATTGGAGCTGTACCAATTCCACCACTTACTAAAGCAACTTTACCATAATCCTCTTCCAAATTAAATCCATTCCCTAATGGACCATTTAAACTTATTGTATCTCCTACTTTTAATTCTGCATATTCTTTAGTTCCATTACCTACAACGGCATAAACAAAAGTAAGTGTTTCTCCATTAGTTTCACATACACTTATTGGTCTTGGAAGAAGGGTTGTTCCATTATGCTTAAGCATGTAAAACTGACCTGCCTTTGCTTTATTTTTATCTTTTACAACCATTTTATATATTCCAGTTTGAATTTCATCATTTAACAAAATCTCGCCTTTTGTGTACTTCATAAATTCTCTCCTCCTAAAGATTATTAACAGCTTTTCTTATTTCATCTCTCATTCTTATAGCTTCTTTTCTTGCACAAAGTGCAAATTCTTCTGGTTTATTTTCCTTTTTATATGCTAAAAGAATAGCTCTTGATGAATTTACAACTCCACCATTTCCATTTCTTAAATATAAAGCTACATCTTCTGCTTTTCCTCCTTGTGCTCCATAACCAGGTATTAAGAAAAACATATTTTTATATCTTTCTCTAATTTCCTTACTCTCTTCAACATGAGTACATCCAATAACTCCACCAATAGCTGAATATCCACATTCACCTTTTATAGATTCACCCATCTTAGTAAGTTTATCACCTACAACCTTATAAACTTTGCTATTATCTTTTGTATCAATATTTTCTATATCTTCAGCTCCTGGATTTGAAGTTCTAACTAATACAAAAACACCCTTATTCCCATTTTCCATATATGGCATATATGGTTCTATACTATCCATCCCCATATATGGACTTAAAGTAATAAAGTCTGCTTCAAAATCTCCACTAAAATGACCTTTAGCATATTGAGTTGCAGTTGCCATTATATCGCCTCTTTTTATATCTGCAATTATAATTGCATCCTTTATTCTTAAATATTCTAATGTTTTCTTATATGCCATAAGCCCAGCTAATCCTAAAGCTTCATAATATGCTATTTGAACCTTAAAGCAAGCTACAACATCTAAAGTTTCATCTATAATTGATTTATTATATTCAAATATTGCTTCTTCTATTGATTTTCCATCTAAAATATGTGAAGGTATATATTCAACAGCTGTATCTAACCCTAAGCACACAACACCTCTTTCCTCAACTCTTTTATATAACTTATCCATTATAAAACTTTTCATATTAACTTCACCCTTCTTCTCTTATGATAATACTAAACTTATTTACTATATATTACTTTACCGCCCTTTATAGTCTTTACAATTTCTCCAAAGTATTTTCTTCCTTGGAAAGGAGTATTCTTACCTTTAGATGCAAATGCTTCTTTATCAATTGTTATTTCTTTATTTAAATCAACTAATACTAAGTCTCCATCTTTTCCAACTGAAATTATTCCTTTATTCATTTTAAGAATATTTGCTGGATTTTTAGACATTAACTCGCTTAATTTATTTATAGAAATACCATTATTTTTTACTAATTCTGTATAACAAATACTAAATGCAGTTTCTAATCCTACCATGCCTGGAGCACCATTTTTTTTATCTTCTTCAGTATGTGGTGCATGATCTGTACCTATACAATCAACAGTTCCATCTTTAATTCCTTTTATTATTGCATTAACATCTTCTTTTTCTCTTATTGGAGGATTTACTCTATAATTACTTATATCTGATGTTAATCCTATATGATGTGGTGTAACTTCACAAGTTACATTACTTCCTGTCTTTTTACTTTCTCTTATTGCATTAATTGATTCAACTGTACTTACATGAGCCATGTGTAATCTTGCACCAGTTACTTTAGCTAAGTATAAATCTCTTATAGTCATTAAATCCTCTGCTATTCTCATATCTATTTTAGAAAATGTTCTATCTTCTGCATGTGACATTATAATCCACTTATTTTCCTTTGCCTTTTCCATTGCCTTCATCATAATACTAGAATCCATAACTCCAACACCATCATCAGTTATTGCTATAAGTTCATTATCATCATTAAAAGCCCCTAAGTGTTCTATAGATTTACCATTAAAATTTTCTGTAATTGATACACATTGATGAACATCAATTAATCCTACTTCCCTTACTTTATTTCTAACGTATTCTACTACCTCCTTTGTTGAACAAATTGGATTAGTATTTCCCATTAAACATACTCCAGTATAGCCTCCTTTTGCAGCTGCCTTAGATCCACTTTCTATATCTTCCTTATAAGTTAATCCTGGCTCTCTAAAATGAGCATGTGTATCTATAAAAGAAGGCATTACTGTATATCCTTTTGCATCAAGAATTCCCACTCCATTTTTATCTATATTTTTACAAATTTGATTTATTATTCCATCTATTATTAATATATCACCTTGAAATTTCCCATTAGCATCTATTACATTAGCATTTTTTATTAATAAATTCATATTTTTATACCTCACTTGGATTTATGATTTGTTCACAATATTCACATTTATAACTTCCCTTTTCTTTATCAAATAATTTAAAGCTATGGGGTATGTATTTTTCCACTGAAGTAATACAATTAGGATTTTGGCATATTAATATATTTTTTATTTTTTCTGGTAATTCCGGCTTTATTTTACTTGCAATTATTTCATTTCTTACTTCATTTATAGTTATTCCTGGTGAAAGTAACCCAAGAACTGTATAATTTATTGTTTCTAAATTTTCAATTTTTATAATATCTTTTTTTCCAATCTTTTTGCTATCTGCATTTATAATTAAAGCAACTTGATGTCCTAACTCATCTAAATGTAAATATCTAAATATCTTTACACCCATTCCAGCTTTTATATGATCTAACATAAATCCATTTTTTATACTAGTTATTTGTAACATTACAATCCTCCAATAACTTAACTATTAATGCCATTCTTACATACATTCCATATTCAGCTTGTTTAAAATACACAGCTCTACAATCATTATCTACTTCTGTTGCAATTTCATTTATTCTTGGAAGTGGATGCATTACTATCATATTTGATTTTGCCCTTTTCATTTTTTCATTATCTAATACATAACAATCCCTTAATCTTAAATATTCTTCTTCATTAAAAAATCTTTCTTTTTGAATTCTTGTCATATATAGTATATCTAATTCTTCAATTACTTCTTCTATATTTTCTACTTCTTTAAAATATATATTATTTCTTTTTAATACCTCTTCTTTTATATATTCTGGAATTACCAATTCCTTTGGAGATATAAGTATAAATTTAACATCTTTATATCTAGACATAGCCATTATTAACGATTGTACTGTACGCCCATTTTTTAGGTCACCACAAATCCCTATTGTATGCCCTTCTAATTTTCCTTTTTGTGATTTAATAGTTAAAAGATCCGTTAGTGTTTGAGTTGGATGTTGATGTCCACCATCCCCTGCATTAATAACTGGAACTGATGAATACATGCTTGCAACTTTTGCTGCTCCTTCTTTAGGATGTCTCATTGCAATTATATCTGAATAAATAGAAACCATTCTTATTGTATCTGCTAATGTTTCTCCCTTTGCACTGGAGGTTGAATTTGGTTCTGAAAAACCTAGTATTTTCCCTCCTAATCTCATCATAGCTGCTTCAAAGCTAAAACGTGTTCTAGTGCTAGGTTCATAAAAAAGTGTAGCTAAAATTTTGCCGTCACAGATGTGTGAAAATTCTTTTGGATTTGAAATAAATTTTTCTGCTAATTCAAAAATTTCATTAAGTTCTTCTTTTGAAAAATCCATTGGACTTATTAAATGTTTATTTTTCATTTTTTATAATCACTCCTTTTTAACATCACAGTGTTAAATTTAAAGAATACAAAAAAAACCTCCCTTAGACATAAGGAAGGTATAGTAATCTTATACAATATGGGTATTATTACAGCTTCCTTATGAATCTCTCGGATTCTCTTAAAGGTTCTTTTTTGTTAGAATATCACTACATTCAAATTTTGTCAATGTAATTTAATTCCAATTATTCATTACTTCATCCCACATCATTTTTCCACACTTTGCTAAAGAAACAGTTCCATAAACACTATTAGGAATTCCTTCTGATAATACAGTAAAAGTAAATTTACCTTTTGTAAGTTCTAAGTATTCTGTATCATTTTCAACACCTTTTTTATCACCAGTTTTACTTGATATTTCAATTTTTAAATCATCTGGAATATATAAAGCTAATTTATTTTTAATTTGTTGTCTTCTTAATATATCAATAAGCATTTGCCCATTATCTTTTGATAAAAAGGTTCCATTTGATAAATGTTTCCATATTCTTGCTAAATCATATGCTGTTGTTATATTTTCAATATTTGAAACTACAGTTCTCTCATCATTTGTCTTTCTATTTAACTTTGTATTCTTTAATCCCATAGCTACTATATCTTCATTTATTTGTTCCATTCCTACTAAATCAATTATTTTATTTGCAGCAGTATTATCACTTTGTATTAGCATTATAACCATAAGTTCAAATACTGTATATTCCCTTTCATTAAATTCATGAATAATTCCTGTTCCATAAACCTTATCTTTACTTTGAATTTTAATCTTATCCATAAAATCAAGTTTCTTTTCTTCTACTGCTTTTATTAACGAAACAGCTATTGGAAGCTTCATACATCCAGCAGCTGTCATAGAAACGTTTTCATTGTATCCATACACATAACCACTTTTCAAATCTTCAAAAAAGAAACTATATTTTCCAATCCTTGATTCTAAATATTTCTTTATTTCTTTCATAATACCCTCCTAAATTTACTGATTCAATAAATTTCCTTTACTTTAATATAAGTATATCATATTGTCAGAATATTTTGAAGTATTTACTGTAAATTTTTTGATATCTTCTAAATTTGCATTTACTACTTTATAGTTTATTCACCAAATTTATATAATATAAAATAGTGACAGCTCAAAAGATTATCTTATTAATAAAATTACCCTTTGTATCTGTCACTATTTATATGCTTTATATCCAATTATTATTCTGCAAAAGTAATTCCTATCTTTTTAGCAACTTGTACTAATTCACCTTCTGGATTTACTTTCTTAGTATTTTGTCCTATTACATTTTCTAAAGTATCATTAGTTATAGTATCACCTTTTAAACAAACCATTTGTCCAAATTTCCCTTCAATAATCAATTCCATTGCTGCAACTCCATATCTTGTTGAAAGAATTCTATCATAAGTACAAGTATTTCCCCCTCTTTGTACATGTCCTAAAACAGTACATCTAACTTCATGATCTTTAATTAACTTTTCTAAATCATCAGCTAGTTTATTTCCAATTCCACCAAGTCTTATTGGATCTGGACTATCTGAAACTATTTTAGATACTACCACATCTCCATCTTTAGGTTTTGCTCCTTCTGCAACTACAATTATAGTAAAGTTTCTTCCTTCTGCTTCTCTTTGCCTTACTTTTTCTTCAATTTTTTTAATATCATAAGGTATTTCTGGTAAAAGAATTACATCTGCAGAACCTGCTATACCTGATTCTAATGCTATCCATCCAGCATTTCTTCCCATAACTTCACAAATCATAATTCTATGATGTGACTCTGCTGTTGTATGAAGTCTATCTAATGCCTCTGTTGCTACATCAATTGCTGTATTAAATCCAAATGTAACATCTGTTGATGATAAATCGTTATCAATAGTTTTAGGAACTCCAATTACATTAACTCCCTTTCTAGCAAAATCTCTAGCTGAAGTTAATGTTCCATCTCCACCAATTACTACTAAAACATCAACACCTTCTCTTTTTAAATTTTCATTTGCAACATCAGATACATCTTTCTTTACCATCACACCATTTTCTTCTACAAGGTAATCAAATAAATTATCTTTGTTAGAGCTATAAAGAATTGTACCTCCTCTATGCAATATTCCTGCTACTGAATCTAAATTTAAAGAAACAAAATCATTATTATATAATCCTCTATATCCAAACTTATAACCAATTACTTCAATACCATAATTTAATATTGCAGTCTTTGTTACGGCTCTTATTACAGCATTTAGGCCTGGACAATCTCCACCACCTGTTAATAAAGCTATCTTTTTAATTTTTTGTCCCATTTTTAATTCCTCCCACTCAAATTACTCAAACTATTACCTTCTAAGTACTATTTTCTTAAATTCAATTTTATTATATTTTTTCATAAAATTCAGAACACTTCTTTATAGAATATATTACCATATTTTATAAAAATTAGAAATGATTTTTGAGTATTTATTAAAAAAAATGAGAGATAAATTTTATTATCTCTCATTTGTATTAAAATGCTAATTCTAATCCATTAACATCAATAGTCATATTTTCATTATTAATATATTTATTATATATTTCTTTTATGATGTTATAATTTTTTGTAATTAATTCTTTTGATTCATTATCTAATAAATTACTCATTTCATTATATGCTGATTCAATGTTTGAATATGCTCTCCATATATCTTTATCTACCATAGCATAATAACATGCAGCATTATTTAAAGCTAAAACATCATTTGCATTAATATTATAAGCTTCTTTTATATTTTCAATTGCATTACCATATTTTCCTTCATTATAGTAAATTGTTCCTAATGCCCTATAATATTTACTATTCTTACTTATAGATAAAGCTTTTTTTAAATCTAAAATTGCTTCTTTGCTATTTCCTTGTTCAAATTTTAATAATGCTAAGTCATAATATATTTCTGGATTATTATTGCTTAAATTTAGTGCAAGTTCATAATATCTCTTAGCTAATTCTAAATTATTATTTAAATTTTCTTGTAATTTTGCTACATTCATAATTAAATTGTAATTATATGGCTCATTATATATAGCTGTTCTTATATAACCTTCACCCTTATCACTACTTTTTGTTTTATATAATATATTAGCCATTAAAATATATGAATTTTCATATTTACTATTTCTCACTATTGCTTCAGTACATAATTCTTTTGCTTTATCATATTGTTCATTATTAAAGTTTTTCCAAGCTTCAACATATGATTCTACATATGAATCCTTATTTAGCTCACTAGTGTTAATGCAAGTATTTATTTCATTTATTACCTTACTATTAAAATCATTAATATTTTTATCAAAAGATTTAATTTCCTCAAGCCAAGCCTTATATGCCTCAACTTTTGGATTTTCTTCTGATAATTCAGTTACCTTTTTTAATAATGAATTTTTATCAAATTCACATACTTCCATTATTACATCATATATCTTTATTTCATTTTTATTTAATTCATATGATAATCTTAAATTATGTAATCCACCTTCATAATCCTTTAACATAAGTTGCATTTTACCTAAAACAGCTAAGTCATATGCATCTTCTAAATCAATTGGATATGTTTTAACTATTTCTTTAGCTAAATCTTTTTGGTCAGTTGCTAAATATACTGCAAACATTGTTTTTAATAACGGTTTATATGTATTATATGTATTTAAATAATATTCTCCTAGCCTTTCAGCTTGTTCAAGATCATTATTCATATAAAAAGTAAATATAACTTTATTAATTAACTCTTTATCTTGCTCTAAGTATTTTTTTCCATCTTCAAGCATTATCTTATCTCTTTTTATTATAGCTTCTTTTAATAAATTATTTGACTTTGTTAAGTTACCTTGAATAGAGTAAATTTCTGCTGTTTTAACAGTCCAAATAGGCCAAGCTTCCTTCTTTTGCATTTCCATATATTCATTTATAGCTTCATCATATTTACCATCATAGTAATATTTCTCTGCTTTATTTTCTGTTATTGTAGTTGTCTTTGCTCCCATTATACTTTGAGTACCAACTAAGACCACGAAAGCAAATAATATAGAAAGACTTAATGTAGTTATTGTTTCAAAATATTTGCCTTTTTTTATTTTTTTATTTTTACCTAAGGAGTCATTTGTATTCTTTTTCATAATCCCTCCATTTGTTTATTCTTTATTTATAATATATAATTTTAACAAAAAAAGTACTCTTTTTCAAATAATAATTTATTTTTCTACATTATATTCAAATTTATGTAATTAAAAATGGCAAACTTTTATTTAATTTTATTATTTTACTAAAAAAACTTAATTTGCCATTATTGTAAATCTCACTTTTTTTTATTTACAAGCTTATTTTCTAAAATTGCAACTACTTCATACATTATAAATGCAATTACTGATAAAATAACAATACTCATCATAACCATATCTAATTGAGCAATTTGACCTCCATATATTATTAAAAAGCCTAATCCTTCTCTTGCCACCAAGAATTCACCCATTATTACTCCTACCCATGAAAGTCCTACATTTATTTTCAAAGCAGATATAATTACTGGTATTGATGCTGGAAAAACTAAATATCTTAACTTTTGCCATTTATTTGCTTGAAATGTTGTCATCAATAGCATTTTACCTTCATCAACTTCATTAAAACCAGTTAAAACACTTATTATAGTTGTAACAATCGATATTAATAATGCAATTGTAATAATTGCTGGAGTTCCATTCCCAACCCAAAATATAATAATTGGAGCAAGTGCAACCTTTGGCAAAGCATTTAACACTACTAAATAAGGATCTAATACTTTAGATGCTGTCTTAGATGCCCATAATATTATTGCAATAATTACCCCTAAAATAGTTCCTAACATAAATCCAATTATAGTTTCATAACAAGTTACCCATATATGCCTAAATAATGTACATCCATTAACAAAACTAATTAATGATTTTACTATTCTGCTTGGACTTGATGTTAAAAATGGGTCAATCAATTTTAATTTAGCTGCAACTTCCCAAAGTGCAATAAATATAACCAATATTGCAATTCTTATTATTCCTATTTTCCACTTATTTCTTTTTACCTTTTTTAAATATACTTCATGTTCTTTTTCCATATTAATTATCCAACTCCCCCCATAGTTTTCTAAAATACTCATTATATTCTGATTCTTTTCTTTTATCGAAAGGAGTTGCATCTTTATTTTCAAATTTTATATTTACATCTTCTTTAATTGTTGCTGGTCTATTACTTAAAATTATAACTCTATTAGACATTACTATTGCTTCACCTAAATCATGAGTTACCATTATTGCTGTTTTCTTTTCTCTTTTAATTATTTCATACACATCATCTGTCATCTTTAATCTGCTTTGATAATCTAAAGCAGAAAATGGCTCATCAAGCAATAATATTTCTGGTCTTAATACCAATGTTCTTATTAAAGCTACCCTTTGCCTCATTCCTCCTGACAACTGCTCAGGTTTATGCTCTTCAAATTTATTTAACCCATAACACTTTAATAAGCTTTCTGCATATTTTATGTTTTCTTTTGTATATATCTTTTTAATCTTAAGTCCTAACAATACATTTTCTCTAACTGATAACCAAGGAAATAAATAATCCTTTTGAAACATATATCCCATTTTATCTAAATTATTTTTTATTGATGAATCTGAAAATTTTACTTCTCCACTAGATGGAATTAGTATTCCACTTATTATATTAAGCAAGGTTGACTTTCCACATCCTGAAGGACCTATAATACTTATAAAATCTTCCTTTTCAACCTTAAAACTTATATTTTTTATGGCTTCTGTAGTACCATCTATAGTATGATAGTTCATATTTACATCTTTTACTTCTAAGAGACTCACTTTACCACCACCAATCATTTTATATCTATTTAGTTACTTATTTTTAAAATTTTTATTATTTTCTATTTTATTGCTTGTTTTGCAAATGAATTGTTAACAATAATATTAAAATCAGGTCTTTCAGTAATTAAACTTTCATCATATCCTTGTATAATATCCATTAATTTATTTAATCCATCTTCACTTACTTCAGGTGTTTCTGAATATGCTTCTATATTTTTGTAATTATCAATTACTTTAACTATTACTTCTTTATCTGTTCCTGGAAAAAACGAAATAATTGAATCTGCTACTTCTTCACTTGTATGTTGTTGAACCCATTGTTGTCCCTTATAAATTGCATTAGTAAATTTTTGAATTATATCTGGATTTTCATCCATATAGGATTTAGTTGTATAAAAACAGGTATATGAAATATTTCCTGCTTCATTACCTATTGATGAAACTATATTTCCCGCACCATCTTTTTCAAGCATAGTTGCTGTTGGCTCAAATAATGCAACATAATCTCCAATTCCTGATTTAAAGGCACCTGCTGTAGCTGTAAAATCTACATTAGTAACCATTTTCACATCATTTTCTGGATTTAACCCATTTTGTTTTAATACATATTCTAGAGCCATTTCTGGAATTCCACCTGGTCTTCCACCAATTATTTCTTTACCCTTTAATGATGACCAGTCAAAATTTTCCTCTTCTTCTCTTCCAACTAAAAATGAACCATCCCTTTGTGTAAGTTGTCCAAATACTACTGGATAATCCTCTCTCCCTTGATTGTAAATATAAACAACTTGCTCTGGTCCTGAAAAGCCAATATCCACATTACCGCTTAACAATTGTTGCATAGTTTTATCTGCACCTTGTCCAGTTGATAAGTCTATTGAAAGTCCTTCCTCTTCAAAGAAACCTTCATTTATTGCAACATACATTGGTGCATAAAATACAGATCTTACAACTTCATTTAATCTTATGGTTTTTAAATTTGTACTTTCAGTTCTTTTATCATTTACCTTACTACATCCCATAAAAGTAGCACCTATTATTGCTATTACACTAAATATAGCTGCAATACGCTTAAAGCATTTATTCATATCTACTCCTTTTAGATATTTTTTATATTGTTATGATTTATATTATGATTTATAATTATTTTTTGTTAACTAACAGTAATCGTTTTACACCTTTATTTTTCACATTTCTATTTAATTTTCTAACATAAAATATACTTTTCACCTTCTAGACACAATATTTTTTTGTATTATACTATAAATAGTAGATTTTAAAATTACATAATAATTTAAGGAGGCTTATCTATGAAATTTTTTAGAGAATCTATTTTGATTCTTTCAATTTATTTTGCAGGAGAATTAGTTTCTAAACTACTTCATCTTCCTATCCCTGGAAATATTATAGGAATGATATTACTATTTTTATTATTAACCTCTAACATAGTAAAAGTTGAAAAAGTTGAACCATTAGCTAACTTTTTTTTAGATCATTTAGCCTTTTTCTTTATTCCAGCATCTGTAGGACTAATGACTTCATTTGCTGATTTAAAAAGTAGTTTATTTAAAATCATACTATTATGTATTATAACTACAATAATAGTATTATCAGCTACAGCTTTAACAGTAGAATTTATTTGTAAAAAGAAATCAAAACATGATAATGATGATAATAATGATTTTCTTAATAAAAAGGAGGCTTAATTAAATGGATATAATTTCAAATAATATGTTTTTTGGAATATTTATATCTTTAATTTCATTTGAAATAGGATTATTTATTTATAAAAAAACAAAATTACCCATCTTTAATCCACTTTTAACTGCAACTATATTAATAATTTGCTTTTTAAAAATATTTAATATAGATTTTGATACTTATAATAATGGTGGACAATTTATAAATATTTTTCTTGGACCTGCAACTATAGTTTTAGCTGTGCCACTATATAAAAAACTTAATTTACTTAAAGAAAACTTTTTACCTATATTTTCTGGAATATTAGTTGGAAGCTTAGTTAGTGTATTATCTGTAATTTCTATTGCAACATTTTTGGGATTAGACAATAGTTTAACTGTTTCTCTATTATCTAAAAGTGTAACTACTCCTATTGGTATTGAAATAACTAATTCTCTTGGTGGAAGTTCTTCAATTACTGTTCTTGCTATAGTTTTATCTGGAATAATTGGTGCAATAGTTGGACCTACTGTATTTAAAGTTTTAAAAATTAATAATCCAATTTCAAGGGGTGTATCATTAGGAACTGCTTCTCATGCTGTTGGAACATCAAAAGCATTAGAAATAGGTGAACAAGAAGGTGCTATGAGTTCATTGTCAATAGGTGTAGCCGGAATAGTTACAGTATTTTTAGCACCATTATGTTATTCCTTATTATCAATATTTATAAAATAATAATTTATTTTTCTTAAAAGGGCTATGCACTAAAAGTTAGTACACAGCCCTTTTGCTCAATTAATCTATTCTCTTTTCAAAACAAAATAGCCAGCAACTATATAATTGCTGACTATTATTCTCTAATTTATAAATTCAAATTTCCAACTATAATATCCTGTCTTTTCATCTTTTTCATATCTTAAATATGCAGAAAATAAAGTTCCCTTTTTACTTCTTAAATTTCTAAATCCAACCTTTCCATTTTTAAGAAGCAATTCAACCATTTCCTTAGTTACCATTTTACCTAATGACTCAATGAACTTATCATTTTTCCAAATAGTATATGTGCATCCATTTTTCCAATTAATGCACCCAAATCCCTTTTCACCTTCAATTATTGAATTGCCACATACAGGACATTTTCCTATTTCTTCTGCCCCTTCTGGTTTTTCAATCTTAAACTTATGAAGCATAGAATTGTCATTTTTAATTTTTTCTACAGATTGTCTTGTAAAATCATAAATTAAATTTAAAAAATCTTCTTTTTTAAACTTTCCCTTTTCAATATCAGCTAATGTTTTTTCTAACCTTCCTGTATATTCTAAATCCAATAATTCCCTGGCCGGAAATATCTCCACAATAGTTCTACCTAATTCTGTTGTTGTTAAACTTTTTCCCTTTGTTTTAATATATCCTATATCTTTAAGCTTCTTTATTGTTTCTGCTCTAGTTGCTGGTGTGCCTATACTAAACCCGCTTAAAATTGCTTGCATCATTTCTTCAGTATTTTTTTCATCATTTTCTTCTTCATCTTTATCATTTTTAAATGATTTTCCGCAAGTCTCCATGACTCTTAAAAGAGTTTTTTCAGTATGATATTTAGGTGGTTTTTTAGTTACCTTATTGACTTTACTATCTACTATATCTAAATTTTCTCCTTTTTCAACCAAAGGTAATATAGTATCTTTAGTTTCTATTTTTTCAACAACTCTCCATCCCTTAATAATCTCTACCTTTCCCTTAGAAATAAATTCACCTTTTAAATGTTCATCATTAACCTTTAATGTAATTTTAGTTTCTTCAAATTCAGCAACTGGCATAAATTGCATTATAAATCTATTTTTTATAGCATTATAAACATATTGTTCTTCTGCACTTAATCCTTTTGGTATTACATATGTAGGAGTAATTGCACTGTGACTTTCAACCTTTGAATTATCAAATACTCTTTTAGATTTAATAAATTTTATTTCTTCTTCATAAGGTAACCCCTTTTTATGAGTTTCTAAAACTTTTTGGGCCTTATCTACTAAACTTTCTTCTAAAACACTACTTGCAGTTCTAGGATATGTTATAAGCTTCTTTTCATATAGTCCTTGAGCAACCTTTAATACCTTATCAGAAGTCCACCCTTTATATTTACTCGTTATATATCCTTGTAAATTAGAAAGATTAAATAGACTTTGTGGATATTCCCTCTTCTTTTCAATTTCTTTATCTATTACTACAGCTTGTTTTTCTTTTAATATTTTAGTTAAATTATCTAAATAATCTTTTTTCTCAAACTTTTCAGATCCATTTTCATAATAAAGGCTTTCAAATTCTATATTATCTTTAGACTTTAAATTAATTAATAATTTAAAATATGATGTTTCCTTAAAGTTTTCAATTTCTTTATCTCTATCATAAATTATCTTTAAAGTTGGCAATAAAACCCGTCCTATGTTAATAGTCTTTTTTTCACTTGCTCCATACCTTAAAGTTGCAACTGATGTTAAATTAATACCTATAGTCCAATCTGCCAATTGTCTTCCTATTCCTGCATCTTGAAGTGGCTTCATATCACTATTTGGTTTTAAATTAGCCATTCCCTTTTTTACTTCATCCTCAGTCCATTCATTAAGAAGAAGCCTGTAAATAGGCTTCTTTATATCATAATGAATAAATAACTCATCTGAAATAACTTGACCTTCCCTGTCAAAGTCAGTTGCAGAAATAACCCCATCAACATCATCTCTATCAATTAAGCTCTTAATAATATTTATTTGCTTTTCTGCACCCTTATCAACAACTTCTCTATTGCTACTATCACATTTTATTTTGTACTTAAAATCTTCTGGAATAAATGGAAACTTTTCCATTCTCCATCCCTTCATATTTTCATCATAATCCTTTGCATCATATAATTGAAGCAAATGACCAAATGCCCAAGTTACTAAATAATCGTCGCCTTCATAAAATCCATCTCTTCTAATTTTTATTTTATATGCATCTGCTATATTTTTAGCAACTGATGGTTTTTCTGCTATTATTACTTTTTTCAAAATACTCTTCTGCTACTCAAAATATACGAATATCAAGATTTTTCCTTAAAGCTACGTGTATTACATAGTTTATTTTATAGATAAAATCTATTTACAATTCTTAACTCATAAAACATTGTATTTATTAAGATATTTTGTCTAGTAGCTTCCCCTTTCTTTTTTTATTTCTTAATTTTAAACTTTCATACTTTATATTGAATATATAATTTATACTCTTATATAAGTTACTATATTTTTATTACTAGTTGTAAATATTTAAATACATATAATAAATAAATCTAAGCTCCAAATAAAGTCAAAACTCTACTTGAAGCTTAATAATTCTTTTTATATTTTATCTTATTTAATTTTATAATTCAAATTTAATTAATTACATTTCATTAAACATCCAAATATAAAATGTTAAGTATGTTGCAAATACTGTCCATAAAATATAAGGAATCATTAATATTCCTGCTATTTTATCAGTCTTAAAAAATTTAATAACAGTTATAATTATAAAAATTAGCAAAATAATAATTAATATA
>OCPP01000796.1_pt1 | contig 20246 bp, 11 predicted proteins | sample 1538211 | NCBI WGS metagenome assembly OCPP01 (sample SAMEA2580193, study PRJEB22360) | human gut metagenome | biome: human gut; feature: human-associated habitat; material: faeces | place: Denmark | collected 2008/2010
ATTTATTTTTAATGAAGAAGAAATTCCTGCAGAATATAGATCACAAAGAATTTTAAATAAATCTAGAATACCTGAAATGGCGAACTATATAATAAATAATTCCAAAGATTACGTATTTTCATCGTTAACAGCATCAATTGATGGAGAATTTGAATTCTCTACTTTTGATGAAAATATAAATAAAAATATAGGAACTCTTAAAGTTGCTATGGATAGCAAACTACTTATTAATGATGGTCAACATAGACGTGCTGCTATAGAAGAAGCTTTAAAAGCTAATCCTGAATTAGGTGAAGAAACTATCTCTATAGTTCTATTCATTGATGAAGGATTACGTAGAAGTCAACAAATTTTTTCTGATTTAAATAAACATGCAGTTAATGTATCTAAATCAATAGGAATTTTATATGATTCAAGGGATCCAATTGCAATAATAACTAAAAACCTATTAGATAATAATGAATATTTAAAAAACTTTACTGATAAAGAAAATACTTCATTACCTAAATACTCTGCTAAATTATTTATACTAAGTAGTATATATGAAACAAATAAAAAATTACTTAATAAAATAAATGCTACCGATAATCAAGCTGAAAAATTTGTATTGGAATTTTGGCAATGTTTATGTGATAATATGAGTGAATGGATGTTCGTTTTCAATAAAGAAATTAGTGCCCATAACTTTAGAAATACATATATACATTCTAATGGTGTTGTTTTAGAGGCTATAGGTCTTATAGGAAACTATTTATATAGTAATAACTACTCAAATTGGAAAGAGTATATTGCTAAATTAAATACAATAGACTGGAATAGAAGTAATCTTAAAGATTGGGAAAATAGAGTTATTGCTCCAAATGGTCGTATTGTAAAGAGTGCTAATTATATTAAATTAACTTGTAATTTAATTAAAACTAAAATAGGTCTTCCTTTAACTAAAGATGAGGAAAAATTAGAATTTGAATTTAAAAAATAAAAGGATGATATTATATGACAACTAACGATATAAGCATAAAAATTAATGATGTAATAGAAGAAATGAAACTTGTTTATAAAAATGATAATAGGCCTTGGATTATAGGCTATAGTGGTGGTAAAGATAGTACTGTTGTTGTTCAATTAGCTTTTACTATGTTAGAATCACTATCTCCTAAAGAAAGACATAAGCCAATTTATGTCGTATCTTCTGATACTCTTATTGAAAATCCTATAGTATTAGGATATTTAAAAGAAGCTTCTCAACTAATAAATGAAGGGGCCAAAGCTAAAGGATTGCCTTTATATTCAGAAATGGTTCATCCAGATTATAATAATACATTTTGGACTAATATAATTGGTAAAGGTCTACCTACTCCAACTTCTATTAGATTTAGATGGTGTACTGAACGTTTAAAAATAAAACCATCTAATACTTTTATTGAAGAAAAAGTTAAAGAAAATGGAGAAGTTATTGTATTACTTGGTGTTAGAAAAGCAGAAAGTATTGCAAGAAAAATAAGGATAGAAAATAGAGCTATTGATGGTTATTTATTAACTCCTCATGGTTCGTTACAAAACACTTACGTATACAATCCAATAGTTGATTATACTACTGATGATGTTTGGAAAACATTACTTTCTAATAATGGAGTAACTCCTTGGGGGGGAGATAATAATGAATTATTTGCATTATATGCTGGTTCTGATGCAGGAGAATGTCCTTTTACTATAACTAAAAATGATAAAGGCGAAGTAGACTCTCCTTCTTGCGGTAACTCAAGATTTGGATGTTGGATATGTACAGTTGTAAATGAGGATAAATCACTTACTGGATTCATTAAAAATGGTGAAGACTGGTTAATGCCTCTTTTAGATTTTAGAGCTTGGCTATTAAGCATAAGAGATAAACATGAATACAGACAACAATTTAGACGTGATGGTAATCATTATTATAAAAAATTATATCTAGAGGATTTACCTTTAGTTGATAACTTTACATTAAATACTGATTATATATTTACCGATAAAGAAAGTAATAAAGAATATATAGATTTAAGAAATACAGCTAAAGATTTAGAATCTGGTAGTAGAAAATCCACTGATAAAGAAAAAGTATTTTTAGAATTACTACCTCTGGCCTCTAAATATAAATTAGATGAAAATAAGATATTCGATAAGGAAACCAGACCTTATATAAATGTTATTGGATATGGACCTTTTAATTTCTTTGCTAAAAAAGAAATTCTTAAAAAATTATTAGAAACACAATTAATAATGAGCGAATACATTGATTTTCCTCTAATAACTATAGAGGAATTAGAACAAATTGATATGATTTGGGATAATGAAGAAGATTTAACTAGAAGAAGTCTCGTAGATATCTATTATGAAGTTATGAGAGAAAAGCTTCCATGGCATGATTTTAAAAAACCTATCTTTGATAGTAAAACTTTAGATACTATCAAAACTCTAAATAAACAATTTAATTTATCTGATCATTTAATTAATAAATTGCTTATTGAAACAAATAAGGCTAAACACTTTACTAATAAGACAGTATTAGATAAATCTATATCAAAAGTATTAAATCAAAAATATTTACACAAAAGCATATTTGAGGAGATAGAAAATGATAATTAATAATATAAAACTGAAAAATTTTAGATCATATGAAGATGAAACTGAATTTTCTTTTTCTCCAAAAGACAATAAAAACATAGTTTTAATTGGTGGAGAAAATGGTGCTGGTAAATCTACATTGTTTGAAGCTATAAAACTTTGTATATATGGCCCTATGAGTTATGGTTATTTAGGCATTAACTCAAATTACCTTACTAAAATAAAAAATAATATCAATAATAATGCATTTAAAAATGACATTGTTAAATGTGATATTTCTATTTCCTTATCATTTAAAGAAGGAACTCAAATTAATGAATATACACTAAATAGAAGTTGGGAATATATTAAACAAAGAATAGTAGAGAATTTTGAAGTTATTAAAAATGGAACTCTTTTAAATGAAGATGAAATTAATTATTTTAATAGATATCTTCAATCAGTGCTACCTCCAAGCCTATTTGACTTTTTCTTCTTTGATGGTGAAGAGCTTACTGAATTCTTCATAGGTAAAAACTCTTCAAATAGCTTAAAAGATGCTGTGCTACAACTATTTAACTTCGATACTTTTAATATTTTAAAGAAACAACTACTTTCTTTCCAAAGAAATATTTCTAAAAATAATAATAGTTTAAGTGACATTCAATCTCTTTATGATGAAGCATTAAATAGAGTTAAAACAGCTCAATCTCAAATTGAACTATTTACATCTCAAATTGAGTCTAAAGAAATAGAACTAGATGAGCTTATAGTAAAAAAGAACAATCTTGATGAAGAATTTAAAAATTCTGGTGGTATATTAGAAAACGAACGTGCTGAAATAACTTCTAAAATTAATAAGCTAGAAAATGAACGTTCAATTATAAATCAAGAAATTAAAGATTTTTGTAATGATATATTACCTTTTATAATTGTTAGTGATTTATTATCAGATACTAAAAAACAAATTGAAAAAGAAGAAAATATATCTTCATATAAAGCTGTAAAAAATAAATTATCAGGTGAAGTAATAAAAAAATCTTTTAATTCTATCCCTACTTTAAATAATTCATCTGCTGATTTTAATGAAGTTGCAATAACTATATTAAATAATATGTTTGATATTAAAGAGTTGGAAAATATAGCTGAAATACTGTTATTATCAGCTGATCAAAAAGTTAATGTATTATCAATAATAACTTCAATTTTATCTAAAAATGAACAACTTAAAAATTCTATAGTAAATAATTTTGATAGACTTAAATTAATTGCTATAGAGATTAAGGATTGCAGAGATAAATTAAACTCTACTGTCTCAGGAGAATTAGTTGAAAATTATCTTAAAGAAATATCTGAAGTTAATAATGTTATAGGAAATGTGCAAAGTGATATTATTACATTAAAACATAATCTAGATACATGCCATGAAGAATTAAGAAATGCAGAATATCACTATACTAGGGCTAAAAATCAATATACATCTTCACTACAAGATAATAATGTTTTAGAGTTATCCTCAAATGTTACAGATTATCTTGATGCTTTATTAGCTACGTTAACTAAAGATAAGTTAAGATTAATTGAAGATAACTTTATTGATATATTTAAAACTATAATAAGAAAAAATGAATATGTTTCTAGCATTGTAATTGATGATTCATTTGAATCTACATTATATGTAACTAGATGTTATAGCTCACTTGAAATTCAAAATATAATTAGTAACTTAGGCATAAATGACATTTCTAAAAAATATGGGCTTATGTTCATAGAAGATTTATTAATTAAATATCCTGTTTCTTCTTTAACTGAATTAATGGAATATCTAAATAATAATCCTTCTTGGGAACCTATAGAAATAAGGACTAAGGTTAATGTTAATGACTTCTCTAAAGGTGAAAAACAAATTTATATACTTTGCTTAATTTGGGCATTAATTAAAAGCTCAGGCGTTGAAGTTCCATTTATTATAGATACTCCTTATGCAAGAATAGATGAAAGCCATAGAAAGACATTAACAATAGATTATTTACCTAATATAAGTAAACAAGTAATTATTCTTTCTACAAATGAAGAAATTGATTCTAATTTATATAATGTTATTAAACCTTATATTTGTGATGAATACTTACTTTTATATAACGAAAACGCAAGAAAAACAGAAGTTAAGAAAGGTTACTTTGAGGTGTAATTATGGGATTTAGAGTTAAAACATCAAAAAAAACAAAAGAAATATTTGAGGAAATAGGTTCTAGCAGTAACCTTAAGCCATTTGCTTTATCAAAAATTGCTATTGCATTATCTTTAAAAGATTCTAATCCAATTGATTTATATTATGAAACTGATACAAATGGCTTAGAATTACAAAGATCAACTGTAACTGGTGAATTTGATAATGTATATAAATCTTTAATGGAAGTGAATTTAAATAAACATTTAACAGATGATGAATATTATCCTCTATATACTAAAAAACATATAGATAAAGGTGCTGAAATACTTCTAAATCTTTATAAATATTCTGGTGGTAACTTAGAAAAATTCCTAAGAACAATAACACAAAAAGGAGATGCATCTATATGATTTATTTAGATAATAGTGCCACTACTCCTATTGATCCTGAAGTTTTGGAAGCTATGCTTCCTTACCTTAAGGAGGAGTTTGGAAATCCATCTAGTAGACATTATACATTAGCTGTAAATGCAGAAAAAGCAGTAGAAAAAGCTCGTGAACAAGTTGCTGCTCTTATTAATGCAAAACCTAATGAAATAATATTTACTAGTGGTGCTTCTGAAAGTAATAACTTCATTATTAAAGGTGTTGCTGATTATATGAAATGTTATGAAGAAAAAGGTAATCATATTATCACTTCTACTGTTGAGCATAAATCAGTATTACAAACTTGTAGATTCTTAAATGGTGAAGTATTTAGTAATAATCCTACTAAATCTGTAGCAAGTAGATTCATAAAAAAACAAGCTGTTAAAAAAATAGATAGAGGCTTTGAAGTAGACTTTTTATCTGTAAATGAATATGGACAAGTAAATGTTGAAGAATTTGAACAAACCATTAAAGATAATACTATTTTAACTTCTTTTATTTACGGAAATAATGAAATCGGCTCATTAAATGATATTAATACACTTGGCAAAATAGCTAAAGAAAAAAACATATTATTCCATACTGATGCAACTCAAGTGTTAGGTAAAATTAATATTGATGTTAATACTTTACCAGTTGATTTTATGTCTTTTTCAGCACATAAGTTATATGCTCCTAAAGGGGTAGGTGCTGCATATATAAGACAAAACGGATTAACAAATTATAAAATGACTTCGTTAATTCATGGAGGCCAACAAGAATCAGGATATAGAGCTGGAACACATGGAGTTCATAATATCGTTGGATTCGGTAAAGCTTGTGAAATTGCTAAAAGAGATATGATTGAATATATGAAAAAGATAGCACAACTTGAAGTTGAAGTTAAAAAAATAATATTAGCTAAATATCCTGGAACTGAATTTTTAGGTGATCCAGTTAATAAAATTCCTGGAGTTATTGGAATGTTAATTCCTGGTATAGTTAATGAAATGTTTATTAAGGATTTATCTAATAAAGTTGCTATTTCTGCTGGTTCTGCTTGTGGTATTAGTGAGCCTTCTTATGTTATAAAAGAAATTAATAAGTCCGCTTATACTAATAATTTCATTAGGCTAAGCTTAAACAAAAATATATTAATAAATAATTTACTTAATTTATAAACATTAAATCCTCCTATATCTAAACTCTTCTTTAATATAGGAGGATTTAATATCTATAACTTGCTATTTATTTCAAAAAGCAAATCAGCTATATTAGCTTTTTGAGGAGTTGGGATATTCTCATATTTCTTAATACTATTAATTAAATTATCTAAATTAAAATGATCTTTCTCTAAAATTTCATCTAATTCTTGAATCCCAGTATTACAATATTCTTCTACCAAATCATGTATATATTTTTCATTCTCTTCACTTCTATTTAATCTTTTTACATCTTTAGTTAGATCCAATGTAATTAAATCCATAAGAGCCTTATCATCTTGAGAAAAATATACATCTTTTATTGGATCTTGGCTCCTTTTTTTTATTGGGGTCTTTTCATCTCTTATAGCCCCTAATAAAAAAGCTACCATATACACATCTTTCATAGAATCAAATAACTTCTCTACTTTATTATCACTTTTACCTAAGTTTTTAAAAATATATTCGAATTCCTCTGATTTATTAAAATTTGCCATTTTAATTTACTTCCTCCCTAATAAATGTACATTCCCCTTGATAAACACCTACATCTCCATCAATCATTCTATATTTTCTTTTCACTTGTTGTAATATATTATTTTCTACATGCCCTTCCCATTGTTTTTGAGAAACAACTATAATTACCTGAGATGATAATTTTCCTATATTAGCTGCAACATTTTTTGTGTGCACTTCATCTAAGTTGCCAAATGGAGAATCCATAACAATTGGATATTCTTCTCCAGATAACTTTGACATTATATAATCATCTTTCTTATCTCTTGCATATGAAACTAATGCACCTATAAATGATAAACTGGTTATTTGTCCTTCCCCAGTTGATAATATCTCATCTCTTTTTTCAGATTCATCTAAATCCACTTGGTTCAACTTACTAGTTATTTTTAATTCAAAATCCTTAGTTAACACAGGAATTCTATATTCTTTATTCGTAATTTTAGAAAATACCTCTTTAATTCTTAAATCCAATTCTTCTCTTACAACTTGTGTAAACATGTCTTTAAATTCAGTATTTAATGTTTCTAACTGATCAATTATATCTAACTTACTTTGTAATTCCATTATTTGTTTATTATTACTATTAAGATTTCTTAAATCTTTTTCTAATGATTGTTTTCTTTTTGTATAATCACCTAATCTAATTTCATATTTACCCTTTTTTTGATTTAATTTGTTAATTTCATTTCTAAAGCTTTCTCTTAAATTTTCTGCATTTCTTATAGTCTCTATATCAATATTTTTCAACTTATTGCTTATAATATCTAATTGATTGTTCATATCATAAATTGTCGACTTTATATTTTCTCTTTCCTTAGTCAATTCATCTAAAATAGAATAAAAGCTTGTACTATTTTTTTTAATTTTAGCTATTAAACTTTTTAATTTATAATAAGCGTCATCTAGTTCTTTAGATCCTGCCTGCTCTTTCATTCCTATAACAGCTTCATATTCTTTACTCCCTATCTCAAGACAAGTTCCACATATACACTTTTTATTTTTTATCAAATCATTTATAAAAGTTTCTTTAATATTTGAAGGAAGAATTCCATCTTTCTTTTTTTCTTCTAATATTTTTTCAGTATCTTCTATAAAACCTTTCGCTAAATAAAATTTGAAATTTTCTCCTATATGTTTTTTTATTCTTTTTTCAATCTCATCAAGTCTTCTACCCTCATTTTTTAAAATTGTATCTACTCTATCTCTTTCCTTTTCTAATTCTTTAACATTTTTATTATCTGAATTTCGTATTATTTCATTAACATCGTCTAACTTCTTTTCTGCTAAAGAAATTTTTTCATCATTCTTATTCATTTCAATTTCAATATTTGTTATTCCCTCTTCAAGTTGAGATATATCATCAACTAATTTATTATAGTCGTTTCCATTAGAATATTTTTTAGATTCATCTAATAATTTTCTTTTAATTTTACTAATATCGGTCTTAGCTCTTTCTATATGTGATATTCCTAAAATATTTAAAATAGCTTTCTTAATCTCTTTTTTTCCATCTACCTTAGCTAATCTATTAATTCTTTCACCATCGAAAAAGAAAAATCCACTTAAGTCTTTTGGTATTAAAAAACGTTCCTTGAATACTTGAACATTTACCTCAACTCTATTTCCATTACTCTCTACTTTAAATATTGTTGTTTTTCCTTTAGATGTAAGATTAGTTACTCTTGAATAATTATCCTTTTTAAACTCCAATGATCTTTTTAAAATATAATCCACTCCATTTTCTTCAAAGAGCAACTCAACATAAGACTCTGTTGTAGTATTTTCTTTCATCTCTTCCCTTTTTCTATAATTTAACATATTTTCTTCTATTAATGGTTCTAGTAATGTATCATATAATACCCAATTAAATGCACTTAATATTGTTGTTTTTCCTCTTCCATTCTCCCCTATTAATACTACTACACTCTTATTTTTATCAACACTACAATCTATCTCTTGATTTCCATAATATCTAAAAAAATCTTTTAATATTAACTTCTTAAACCTCATTAGCTGCCTCCTGAATTATTTTTTCAATTCGTTTTTGTACTTCTTCACTTTCTCTTGCAGTCCTAGTTTTATGTACCCTCTCTAACTGAATAATTTTCATATAAGCATCTCTTACATTTTTGGGATACTTACCTAGTAATACAGTAATTCTTGTTTCTAACCTCATTTTTTTACTCCTCATGAATATAATTTTATTATATCTACAATTTTAGCTAATGCCTCAACCTTGTTTTCACTTAAATTAGCAAACTCATAAAATCTTTCTAATTCTCTTGTTATAATCTTTTTTTGAACTTCTTTAATCTCAAAATCTAGTGTTTTTATTTTTTCTTTATTCAAAGATGGTATAACTATAAAATCATATATATATGAAAACTCCTTATTTGGGGCTTTTCTAAGTATTCTTCCCCTTCTTTGAATAAACTGTTTTGAATCCATATTACTTGATAAAATAAAAGCACAATCTATACTTGGTATATTAACACCTTCATCTAAGCACCTAATTGAAGTTAGTACTTCTATATCTCCATTTTTAAACTCATTTAATACTTTCTCTCTCTCATTTCTATTTAACTCTGAAGTATATGTATGGGTTTTTATTCCCATATCATATATTATCTTATTTATTTTATTAATAAATCTATCATCATCTATTTTATCTCCACAATATACTAAAGTTCTTTTATATTTAAGTAATTCCGATTTCATAGCTGAAAATTTTTTTATCTTATTTTCAGCATTAAATACTATCCTTCTTCTTTGATTAAGTAAAATTTTTAACACTTCACTTTCTTCATCGCTATTTATTAATTTAGATATTTTATAATTTAACTGTAAATACTCATCCATCTCATTATCTGTTAATTCAATAAAAATTGGATAATAATAATATTTAGTTAAACAATTATTTTTAATTGCATCTTCTAAATTGAAGGAATAAACAATATCAGTAAAATACTCTTTAACTTGTTTAACCTTCTCTTCTTGATTTTTATTTCCTAATGTCGCAGTTAGTCCTAATCTCATATCAGTATTTTTAGGTAATAAAGATGAAATTTTAGATGATAATAAATGATGCATCTCATCAGCACAAAAAATATAATTTCTCTGAATTTTATATAAAATTCTTTGAAAACTTTCACTTATAAAAGTAGCATTTGTAGTAATAATAACTAACTTTTCATCATTGTATTTGTTAAAATTATTAATTGCACATTGAACTCTATGATACCATAAAGCTTTACTTTCATAACATTTAATTGGCTTTATGTTAAATTCACTTAACTCTTCGCACCATTGCTCCAATAAGTTTTTGTATGGAACTACAATAACAACTCCACATGGATATCCCTTTGAATTTAATATTTTAATTGTCTCTATAAGTGCAAATATTGCAGTTAACGTTTTACCACTACCTGTAGCCATCTCTAATATTCCATTACAATTATTTAAGAACCATTTTTTTATAGCCTCTTTTTGATAACTTCTTAATATATATTTTTCTGGAACAATAATCCTATCACTTTCTTTATTTCTATTTAATGGTCTACGCTCTTTAATAATTCTTTTTTTTATACTTTCAGGAATTTCATATGATACCCACTTTTTAGAGGTATTATTCCATAGACTATTAAATAATCTTTCCATAGTATATATCCTTTTCTTATCAGTATCATTCCAATCCATGAATACGTTTATAGATTCAAAATTATCAACAATTCCTGTCTGACTTTCATTTAATGACCCATGAAACGCAATCTTTTTCCCATATTCATCCTCAACCACTGCTAGTTTATCATGAAAAATTCCATAGTCTCTAAAGTCTCTTTTTACTATAATTTTTATCTGTAATTTTTCTTGATAGATTAACCAAGCCAAAAGATTAAATTGATCTTTATATTTATTTTCTTCTAATATCTTAGAAACTAAAAATCCTTCAATTGATTCTTCTTTAGCTTTTTCACCTAAAATTATATACTCAATATCTTTTTCGGATAATTCTGGTGATATTATTAATTGTATCATTCCATCCTTATTTATAAATTCTCTTAATCCTTCTATAAATGACCAAAAGGATGAACTTGAGAAAAAACCACTTGCTCTCTTGTATATATTGGCATTCATTAAAATTGGATTATAAAAATCCTCTATTAAATCATCTTCATCATTATTATAATAATATTTTAAGTTTAATTCTTCAAATCCCATACCTAATTCCTTTTTTTTGATATCTAGAGTATTTTAGAGTTGAGATAAGGAGTGTCCTCCTTATCTCTTTAACTTACTTTACTAACTCCCAAAAAGCTCTATCCCTCATAAATATTGGTCTATCGCTATCATTCATCTTAACTAAACTATAATGCTTACTTAAACTCTTAATTTTATTGCAAATCGCTTCCTGATCTCCCTTAGCTTGGATATTGAAAATATACTTTGCATCCTTCGGATTAATTTCAGCAACATTATGAACTATCCAAGTTAAAATATAATCTGAGTACTTATTTTCTCCAGTAGAGAAATGACTTAATAATTGAGTTGAAAGTATAGTTCCTACTCCAAACTCTCTTCCTTCCTTAAGTATCTTCTTTAATGTTTCAAAATCTTTACTTAAGAAATTATCAGCTTCATCTACTAGTATCATTTTGTTTAGCTGTCTTAAGTTTCCTTGTACTCCACTATGCCCATATGCTTGCATCTGTGAATAGAATAAATCTAAAGTAATTGCAACAACTAAATTTTGAATATCTGGATCATATCCTGATAAATCTATTACTGTAACACCATCTATTAGTTCAAACAAACTCTTAGTTTCATGTGGATCTGGCTCAAAGATTTCAAAGTCTATTAAATTGCTAAATGCAGCATAAAGACTATCTTCTTTTAAGTCTTCTCTATTTACGTAAATATCATAGACATCCTTCAATGTAGGAGCAGGATTATCCCATGTATCTGGTTTATTTTTAATTATTCCTCTCTTCTCATAAGCCTCCATTATTAAATCTCTTAATAATGTTTCTTGTTTAATTCCAAGTCCAAATGCTTTAGCTAATGTAACTTTTAAACTATTGGCTGTATGAAGTGGCAACATTGGTTTAGAGTTCTTAGCTTTAATAACTGATAGAGGATTAAATGGTAAATGATACAGTTCATATACATTGGCATTTGTGGCTTCAATAAAATCTGTTTTAGACTTATTGTAGTCGCCCTTATAATCAAAAATTAATATTCCAACTTTTTTTCCATAAACATTATATTTTGATTCTCTATAAATTTGAGTAATCATTGATTTAGTAAATTGTGTTTTACCAGTTCCCATTGTTCCAATAATACCAGTATTAGTGTGGAATACCTTATCTGTATCATTTGGATACCAATACACTTCCTTATTGTTCTTTTCATTAACTCCAAATAATATCTGCATATTTCTTTCTTCGTCATTTACTTCAGCTATATAATCTGAATGAGTTTCAGTTATAGTAGTGCCTACTGGCTCATTAGTTTCAGATTCATCTGGTAATAATTTTGTTTGTGTTATAATATCTATTTCCTCACTGCTATCCCCTATCTCTTTGACATCTGGAATATCATTAACTACTGTTGATTCAGTCCTTACTACATCAACTCCATCAACAATTTCTCTAATTTCCTTAACACTCTTAGTAATAAAGTTAATTCCATCCTCTTCTGACATCTCTATTACCATAACTTCATCCTCTACTCTAACATCATTAAATGTTACACCTTTTTTAAATGATATTACTGCAGCTTCTCCAATTGAGTGATCAAAAGAATTACTTATTTCATATTCTTCATTAAGTAATCTTCTTCTTAAATCAGAATCAATTACTTGAATCCAATTTTCTTCATCACAAACATTATACAGATTTAACTTTTCTGCACTAGTTATAACTAATTGCATTAAGAAGTTTCTATAAACTTTTTGAGTACTTGTTAAATCACCATTTTCATCTGATAATAATGTTTCATTGAATATCTTTTTAGTTCTTTTTGCTTGATCAATTCCTTTTTGTATATAAGTTGAGTTATTTTCTCCTATTTTAACTTCTACTGGATAATAATGAATAAATACTTCATTATTTATAGTTTCAATCCCAACAAGTAAAAGATCATCACTTGTTACACCAGTATCGAACCCTAAATTCTTAGCTGAGAAAAATCCTTCACTTTGCTTTAATCCAACTCCACCGGATACTCTTAATACTTCTTCCAATGATATAGGAACCCAAATAATATTATCTTTCTTAAATTCAGCTAAAGCTAATTTTATTGCAGAAAGTATACTTATCTTTTCCTTAGGGAAATGTGATTTACTTGATAATAATCTTAATAGCCAATCACCATTTACTGCATTAAACATGTTTATTACTGCTGGTGAATAATCATGTGCATTTTCCACTCCCTTTTTAGTTAAGAATTCTTCTATAACTCTTTGATAAGGTCCTGACTTTCTTGTAACAGTTATAGCATCATATCCACCAGCTGTAGTATATTGATCACTATAGTGAATAATAAGTAAATCCTTAGCCTTAGGATCATTTTTAAAGAAATTTAAATCAACTTTTGGATCAATAAAAGTAATCCAATGACTTGCATCATATATTTTATCTAAAGTTGTTTTACTATTATTAGGTACTGATATAGCCTTACATTGATTACTATTAAACGGTTCACCGGCTGAACAAGCATTAACAGCATTTAATCTTGTAGCAATGTTCATTACCTTATTGTCTGTATTTGTATACTTAGTACCAAATCCTGTTCTATATGAATCTCCTAAAAATACTGAAGGTACTCCTGAAATCATACCATTTAGTATAATTCCTGATGGTATATCATTCATATTAGAAGTAACTTTTTTGGCTTCATTATTCATCTCTAAGAAAGTTATATGAGCATACTCTATACCCTCTTCTAACTTCTTTGTATAGAAATGCACCTTTTCTCTATAAAAATTTAACACATCCTCTTCAGACATATGATCAACCTTTAAATCTAAATTATAAATTTCTTTTAAACTATTAATATTTTCATTAAATGCAACTTCTTCAAATGCATTAGTTATATTCTTATTTGAATATATAAATAAATCCATTGGTAATACTTCTTTAGCTTTATCACTCTTAAGCTGCTTTACATAATACTTAAATACACCTTGAAGTATTTCTTTACTATCACCTGTATTAATTAAGTTAATTCTTATGGGAGCATTATTTCCCATTTCAAACATATATTTAAAATGCCCTACAAATTCCTCTAACTTTTCATTAACTAATTTAGAAACAAAATCTCTTGAGCTCTTATATCTTGGAAGATTTTCATCTACATAATACTTCCACTCTGGAGTATGTTGTTGTTCCATAGGTATATATAACTTATCATTTTCATCAACTATATAAGGTAAAAGATATGTTGAAGTAAATTTCTTTAATACCTCATCAGCCATTCTCTCATCATCTATACAATTAAGTAAATGTAGTTGATATGCTATATTTAATGGATGTAATGAAGTGAATATTAACTCTCTATCTTCAACTTCTCTCTTTATTGTCCCTATTTTAAATAAGTTCTTTTCAGATTGTGTTAAATAAGAACCTTCTTCAATATTATTTAATGCTTTTATATATGCATTAATAAAATCATCATATAATCTCTTTAAATCATCATTTAAATAAGTTAAACTCGGCAACTTTTTAGAAATTCTATAATACTCTAATATATTGCAATATGCTTTCTTTACATCACTATTTAAATCTAAATCTATAGCTTCAAGCCCATCTACTGTATCAATAAAACTTAAACCTTCTAAATTTATTATCTGTTTTTCTAGCTCTAAATTTCTTCTAAACTCATCTCTAGTAAAGTATTCTCTAGTACCATGTTGTAATTTATTATCGCCTATTAACTTAAAGTCACTACTTTTTTCTCTTTTTAACTTCCAAACCTTGAATCCTTCTATTGGAACTACTTTCTCCGTAGTACCAACCATACCAATTGGAACTAATTCATTTCCTATTTTTAAGTTAAACCTAGCTAAATCACTATCATTTTCATATTCAAAGTTTTCACTTATTTTAACAGTTAATTTTTCATCACTTTTAATATTTATAACATCATTATTAGAATCTATTTCGTAATTTGTTATATTTCCTTCAGCAAATTCATTAAATGTTATAGAAGAATCATTGGTATTAACAGAAATATATTGTTCTTTTTTCTTGACTACTAATGAGAATCTAGATTTTATACTTTCAAGATATTTCTCATTACATTTAAGCATAACAATTTTAAATTCAAATTTTACTTTTTCATCCTTATAAATAACTTTATAAAAATTAGATTTTCCTTCTATATCTTTTATTGTTACCTTTAATTTTTTACCTGAAGTTGAAGCATCCACTTCCCCTTCAGTTTTATAAATATACTCTTTCCTTAAATAATCATCAAAAGAAAACTCTAAATCTACTGACTCAGCTCTATTTTCATTGAATACTATTATATTTCTTATTCTTGACTTTGCCTTTGATGGCCCCTCTTCTTTATCCCACTCTTGAGATGCAGATAGATATTCTAACGGCTTAATTAGCTTCTTTTCATCAACGGATTTTTTAACTTCCTTATATTCAACATCTTTCCAATCATTACCCTTAAGCTTCTCTATACCTTTTTCCTCAAAGTATTTTTCCAATTGAGTTTCTGGTGTTCCATAATTGTGTATTTCATCTACTCTATTAAAATATAAAGCATTATCTTTTATTCTATTTTTTAATTCTTTTCCTTCAAATTCACTTAGCTTACTATCATAAAACAGCCCAAAATCTTTATATTGCTCTCTATTAATACAGCCTTTATTTAAAATATCTAAAACTTCTCTATATTCAAATATAGAGTTATTATCCTTAAATAAAACATTCTTTTTTCTCTCTAAATCTATATTAATAATTTCTTTATCTACTTCAGTAAAAGAAGATCCTTCTAATTCTGATTTAATATCTTTTTGAATTGAATCTATATGAAAAGGCATTCCTTCTTTTGCAAAAGATTCTGTTCCTCCCATAATACTATCTAAAGTAGTATTATGTATAAATAAAATAGCTTTAATTTCATATCCAGGTTCCACCCCAACCATATTTCTTAATCTAGTTAAAAAGTCTGGCTGAACATCATCTATTGTTGCTGATACTATTAGTTGAACTCCATTAAAATCTAATTGGTATGAGTTGTATTTAACTTCTCCATTAGGATCTTTATATTCATAGTCTCTATAATAAGTATTATCTTTTAACTTTTCATATAAATTTCTTACTTCTTCTTCTTTTTCAAATTGAATATTATATTTTGATCCAGGAGTTAAAGGATTTGCTCTAAAAAACTCTATTATTTTTTCTGCTAAATAACTATAAAACTGTTCTGACATATTGTGCATCCCCACTATCTGATTTCTTTTCTAATAAATTTAACTTTTCATATAACTGTACAATTTTTGTTTTTGAATCTCTATCAAAGAATATACCTCTTAATTCAAATTCATCAAATAAAGTATTAAGCTTCATTTTTCCTTTATCGTTAATGCATATTTTAGTCATTAAAATGATATCATCCTCTGTCATATTTAAATTATATCCTAGTTGACCTCTTCTCTTTGCGAAGTTATCATATACAAATCTTACAAACCAATTTCTATATGCCTCATATGCTCTAGTTCTACTTGACTTCACAAATTGATATTCTATTGCATCAAACAACTTATAAACATAATTAAATCCATTTACTTCGGTTTCCCTTGCTATTTCTTTAAAATCGCTCCATGGTTTATCTTTTATTTGATTTGTATATGCATCAAAAACAGATAATAGTTCATTTTCTACTTTACATTTATCACTTTGTCTAAATATCTCTGCTAACTCAATATATCCTAATTGTCTACCTAAATTATGATAGTTTAATAATTCTAATGTTATTGCATGAGAAAATAACGAGTTTACACTTCCTTTTATTTTTTCCCATCCAAATTGATAAGCAGTTCTATTTTTAGATGTACTTTCCCAAGACAATGTATAATATAGTTTATCTGGAGTAGTAACATCCGCTTTTTCAAAATTCTTAAGCTTCATTGCTAGTTGAGATACATAAAACATATAATAATATTCTAAGAATCTTTTTAATGAATTTTTATACAACTCTTCATTACTTAGCATAAACTTTAAATCTTTTATAAATAATTCTCTTATGAATGGTAAATAGCAATTATAATCTCCTATAGAAAATTCCTTATCCTTTAATTCTGGTAAGGCTCTTAATACTAATCTATATAAAACATTATCTACTTCTCTATCGTAATGACTACTAATTTCTTTACTTAAACTTTTATCAAATAATGTTGAGAATAGAAATTTTGCTATTTTTTCATCAGCTGAAGTAGCTGAAATATAATTAATTGTTTTTATATCAAAATCAACTAAATTATTTCCGTCTATAAACATAGTTCTTACAATATCCTTGAATACTTCCTTACTTGAACTACCTTCATATTCTCCTATTTGTTCTGATACTTCATCAATAAATTGATCTGCATTAAACTCACCTTTAAGTTCCTTATTACATATCATTCTAGAAAATGCTCCAACAACACCTGAAAACTCAGATACTAATGTTTTTTCATTAGCAGCATAAGGTAAAAGCTTATATTTTCCTCCTTGTTTATGCGTTAAACCACCATTTTCTCCAAACTTAAATGCAGTGCGTATTTCATCTAAATCTAACTTATAACTAATTTCTTCACACATACCTAAATCTCCACAAATCTATATATTTCAAATTCTTCATCAAACTCTAATCTATACTTTTTATTTTCTTCTCTATTCTTTTCTGTAAATGTTAATTGATTATTTTGAGATCCTGCACACTCTATTTTATTTATGAACTCAATAAATTTAATAAAATTATTCTTATCCTTCTTATTTGGTCTATAACCATTTCCAACTCTTATTAATAAATCATATAATGAATAATCTATATCTATGCTACAAGAAGTATCTAAATTATCTCCTTTGTACCTAATTTCCATTTCAGTTAAAAATTTAATAAGTTCACTATCCTTATTATTAGGTAAGTTACTTGTATCAGCCTTTAATTCTAATTTTTCACTTACTTTATATTTAACTTGAGTTTTACCAACAAAGATATTAATATGATTTTTTTCAGCTTCACCATTCCACTTTAAAATACCATCTTTAATCTCTCCATATAATCCAATAAGCTTAGCCTTATCTCCTTTATTCCAGAAGTATAAATACTTTATAAAATTTTCATATACCTCATCATTTAAAGAGAATAAATCACCTTTTCCACAAAGATAATAACTTCTTATAAATAGCTTTAATAAATTACTTTTTATTCTTCTACCTTCTAACTCATCAAAATTAACATTATTTATTTTTTCTATATATTCTCTTGGATAATCTATATACTGATCAAAGAATTGTATTAACTCTGTTGAATTATTAAACTTAATAATAAAATCATCTACTTTTTCATTTCTAACATTTAAAGGATCTAAAGTACTTAAGGCATTAAATATAAATGATAATTCTTTGTGATCAAAAATTATATTGGGTGTTAATGAATTTATATATTCTTCATTCTTAAGCTTCCCTATCTTATCTTTAAACATAGGTGAATTAACATCTATATATGATCTAGCTATTATTAAATCATACATGAAGTTTAATAATGCTCTTGTTGAAATAATAATTTTTTTCTTTATAATACATTGCACTAATAAATCTACTATTGCATTTTGAACATTATCCTCACTTATTAATTCATAGTTAGCTTTAATAGGACACTTATCTTTATTCTTACAATTACTGCAATTTTCTTTATATGAATTATAAAAATCATTTACCTCAGATGGATTAGTTATTTTATTTATTAGTTCTTTTATATATTTTGATTGTACCTTTCCATCTTTTAATGTATATAAATTATAATCACTAAAGTTAATAAACTGAATATTACTAGATGAATCAAATCTATTTTCAATTATACTTTTCTCTAATATCTTTTTACTTTCAACATACTTTTGTAATACTGTAAATCTCTTACCATATTCTGAATCAATAAAGTTGTTTAAAGTACCAAGGTTAATTGCTAAAATTAATTTTTCAGTACTTGTCCCTATTTTCTCATCACTAAAATTATCTAAAACATCATTTAAAGTGTCCATTGATGTTTTATTAGGCTCTAAACTTTCTGTTGCATCATTATGTAATGTAAAATTACTCATTACATCAGAATGTTTATTTTTAAAATATGAAATTATGTGAGATTTACCATCGCCAACGCTACCACAAACTAAAATTAATTGTGCACTTTCCTCTTTATCAGCTGCTAATATTATTTGTTGTAATTCATCCTGTACATCTCTATTTACATGCATATACGTTTTGAACTTACTAAATGTATTTAATCCTTCTACAGCCTCTTTTGATGATTCTTTTAATTTTGATAATTCCTGAATAAGACATTCTTTTTTAACTTCGCTAATTGTCCTATCACTATCAATAGCTACTTCATTTTCTGAACTTTTCTTTTCTAATACTTTATCCACCTTTATATTACTAGCATCTATACTTATTACCTCTTTTTCCTTATTCATATGTAATAGATGATCTACTTTCCCCATTAATTTCATTAGAATATTTGCATGTTCTTTATTTTCTCTTGTGTCATTTATTGGCTTTGGACTCTTATATATTGGAGATTTAAAATTATAATCAACATACGTTTCAATAAACCAGCGGACCGTCTGAAATGTTGGTTTGTGTATATTTAATGCTAATAATAATTCCGTATCTACCTCTTCATGAGCAGCTTTATTACCTATTTTCCTTACTTGATAAAAATATTCTCCAACCACATTATCTAATACCCCATTTCTACTTAATGAACTTAGTCTATCAGCTAAACTCACTACATTTAGATTATCTAATCCTTCTAATTTTGCTATTTGCTCACTTAATTTTTCTATGTATACTCTTGACTTTACTATTACAGTATGTGGTGCTGTAAAAACTAATTTATCTATATCTGTAGCTAAACTATACAGTTCTTGATATTCTTTTTCTAAATACTTAAAAATATTTATATCCACTCTATAACTTCCTTTCCTCTATCTAACTAGTATCTTTTTAACTAATATTTACATTAATTTTAGTTTAGAAAACCGCTGTGTCCATAATCTTTTCTTTGATTATAATTTTATATTTCTATTTCACTTTATCCAAATAAATTTTATATCTCATTAAGTCAAACTCACATATTTCTCAAAAATAA
>OCPP01000805.1_pt1 | contig 20045 bp, 18 predicted proteins | sample 1538211 | NCBI WGS metagenome assembly OCPP01 (sample SAMEA2580193, study PRJEB22360) | human gut metagenome | biome: human gut; feature: human-associated habitat; material: faeces | place: Denmark | collected 2008/2010
GTCGTTGTATGATTGCATGGGGACTCCTTTTTGTATTGTGTTTTTATGAAATTTTATTGATAACTTCTATTTTGGAAGTAAGCTTTGACCCATTGTCCTGCTTCGCTTAAATCTTCTTCTGTCCAATCAGAAATTTTTGTGCTATTTGCTCTGAACACACTGCTGCTCTCATCTTTATTTGCCAAGTTCCAACACATAAAGCTTATCTGATACTTGTTTAATAAATCCAACCATTTCGCAGTAGATTCAAAGTCATTCACACCATTTCCCGAAGCATCACACATTCCAAACTCGCTCACAAAAATCGGCAGACCATTCTGTGCATAGCTTTCCAGCCGATTGCGCAAATCATCCTTATGTGTTCCTGCATAAAAATGTAACGTATACATAACATTTTTATCTTCTAATGGCGACTCTGCTGCTTTATCAATCTCCTGACTCCATGTCGGAGTTCCTACCAGAATTACCGCATCCGGCTTTTTTTCTCTAATGACTGGAATTATTTCCTCTGCATATGCTTTGATACTTTCCCATGAAGTACCACCATTTGGTTCATTACAAATCTCATAAAGCACATTGTCATTATTAACAAAAGTTTCTGCCATCTCTTTAAAGAAAGCAATTGCCTCATCTTTATTCTGATTTGGATCACCATCACTCAAAATGTGCCAATCCACAATCACATACATTCCTAAATCTGTTGCATAGGAAACGCCATCCTTAACAAGCTGTTTTAATTGCTCTTTATCTCCGCCAGAACAATATCCTCCATCTTCCGCCGTATACATTGCCAGACGTATGCAGTTTGTATTCCAATCATCCCGAAGTGTGCGAAAAGCATCCGGATTCACATACTGCGGAAACCATGCAATTCCATGCGTAGACATTCCATAAAGCTGCACTACATCGCCATGCTGATCGGTCAACTTTCCATTTTCTACATGCAATGCGCCATGCATTTCAAAAGGAGATAGCTTCTCTGTGTTTTCATTTTTTTCTGTATCTTGGATTTTCTCTGTATTCTGGATCTTTTCTGTATCCTGCATTTTTTCTGTTTCTATATTTTCGCTATTCTCCTGCATTTGTGCTTCTGATACCTCACTTTCAGTTTGATTCACTGTATTTTGTTGGCTGCATCCTGATAGCATACTGATTAGCAATGCATAACTTCCCACTTTTTTCATATATGGCATTCTCCTATAAACAATGATAATTATTATCTTTTCGCCAAGCTACTGCCCTATTATTCTCAACTATCGAATAATACTTACTCATCCTTCCAAATTGTAAATGTGTACCGTCTCTGACAAATTACGTCATTTGACTGAAAACTATGTAAAAGCATCAAATAAGATTTCTTTATAATATCTATGATATCATATAAATAGCTTTATTTGACAGATATTTTTTAACGTCAAAGTATGTTAATTAACAACATAAGAAAAAGTCCTACCTTTCCTATTAGGAATACAATCCACGCTCCTACAAGAGGAGCGACGCTAATCCACTTTTATATGCATTATAGAATTTTTATTTCAATCCACGCTCCTACAAGAGGAGCGACATGGTAGTTGAGCAACCTTCCATCACATTCACTCGCATTTCAATCCACGCTCCTACAAGAGGAGCGACGTTGTAAGATCGCCAATTTTAATTCCATTTAGTGAATTTCAATCCACGCTCCTACAAGAGGAGCGACTCTATTGGATTCTTTTTTGTTGCCAATGATTTAATATTTCAATCCACGCTCCTACAAGAGGAGCGACAAGATCTTATCTTCCGGTCGGCAGTGGAGTTTTTATTTCAATCCACGCTCCTACAAGAGGAGCGACGAGGTATATTTACACAAAAGACAGACCGGAACTTGATTTCAATCCACGCTCCTACAAGAGGAGCGACATGTTGGAAATGGTTATATGTATTGGATTTCTAAGATTTCAATCCACGCTCCTACAAGAGGAGCGACCCACGGGCCATGTGAATGTCTGCAATTGTATCCGTATTTCAATCCACGCTCCTACAAGAGGAGCGACTATTACGATGTGGTTGTGGACAGGGATGTTGATCTATTTCAATCCACGCTCCTACAAGAGGAGCGACGTAGGATAGTTTGTCCAGCGGATCATTACTCGTATTTCAATCCACGCTCCTACAAGAGGAGCGACCAATTTTATTTTTTGGAACACGCCGACATTTGAGATTTCAATCCACGCTCCTACAAGAGGAGCGACCATTTCTTGGCATTTTCGCACCGGATTGTTGTCAATTTCAATCCACGCTCCTACAAGAGGAGCGACGCTTCCAATAATTCGTGATATATTATTTTCTGCATATTTCAATCCACGCTCCTACAAGAGGAGCGACTCACCTTCGTTGTTCGCACTCTCGACCATTTTTCATTTCAATCCACGCTCCTACAAGAGGAGCGACTTGTACATAATTATCAACATAATCTGCTGCGTAATTTCAATCCACGCTCCTACAAGAGGAGCGACAAAAACCAATACTCATCATCACCAGACGCAGCATTATTTCAATCCACGCTCCTACAAGAGGAGCGACATTGTCTTTTTTGCTTCTGTTTTGGAATCCTCTGTATTTCAATCCACGCTCCTACAAGAGGAGCGACCTGGGCTTTTGTGTACAGACCATAGGAGTTTGGAATTTCAATCCACGCTCCTACAAGAGGAGCGACCACTGTAGCACATGATTAATAGCATTTGGACAACATTTCAATCCACGCTCCTACAAGAGGAGCGACCAAAATGTTAAAATTTTTATGCCACATCATACGGATTTCAATCCACGCTCCTACAAGAGGAGCGACAGCAAAAATGCACAATATTCCTTATGCATCTCTGCAATAATTATTGCATAGTGTCTATATAATTCCATCAAAACCGCAATAATTATTTTATGCAACACAAAAAATATTGCATTTTTCCGGTGCGAATCATCCGCTTTTTCATGTTCGCTTATGATCCGCACCACTTTAAAATATCAGCGTATTTTCTACTGATATTCCTTTTTTTACACCCAGACATTCTATTTTCTGTTTTTGTTTATCGTTTAAATAATAAATACGAATGCTGTCTTTTTCTTCGTCTATAATTTCCTGTAGTTTTCCTTTCAGCATGCGACACTGGGCACCATCTACAATACATTCAAAAACAGAATTTTGTACTCGTACTCCATAGTTTACACATTGTTTTGCTACTTTACGAAGTCTGCTCTTTCCTGCTTCATTTTCTGTATTAACATCATATGTAATCAATACAAGCAAAATATCACCTCTATTTCCACAAAAATGGCGGATATGCATCAATGTCTCCACGTAAATATCTTGCCAAAAACATTGCCTGCATATAAGGAACCATTCCCCACTGAATCTTTTCTTTTAAATATGGATGTATTATCTGTTCCTGTTTTCGCTTCTGCCATTCGTCAAGCACTCTCTTTCTGGCATCATCTGTCAATAAGATTGCTCCATCTTCTTTTTCTATAAAATCTGTTTTGCCCACCATCCTTTTATTAATAAGGCGCAAAACAAAACGATCAGCCAGCGCAGGCCGAAGTTCTTCCATCATATCCAATGCCAGTGAATATCTTCCAGGTCTATCTCCATGTAAAAATCCGACACATGGATCCAGTCCAACTGTTTCTAACGATGCTGCCATCATGCTTGTTAATAGTGTATATACAAATGATAATAATGCATTTACCCTGTCCAGAGGTGGTCTTCTGTTTCTCTCATGAAAATAGAAATCTTCTTTTTGTTGTAAAATCAATTCATCAAAAACAGAAAAATACTGTGACGCAAGTTCACCCTCTATTCCCCTGAGTTGATCTTTGTTGTTACTGATTCTGATATCAGGTATTTTATCCCGAAGCCTCTCTGAAACAATTTTTAATTTATCTGCATCTGTCTGTAGTGAATGATCTCTTATGGTACGTTCAATTACCCATCGTCCATTATAAACTTTTCCGACAATCGTATTGCGTGCAATCTTTAGGCTTTCCTGCTCGTCTGCTGCAACTTCATACTGTTTCTTCCTCAGAAGCACATTTCCTTTTGTCTTTCCTTCTACCCTTGCCAGGAATGAGCCGGACGGCGTCAAAAATACAATTGAAATATTATTATCTGCACATTTTCCCATCAACGCCGGACTGGCTCCTGCTCTGCTAAACGTTACAATCATTTCAAGATTATGAAGTGGCATTCTTCCAAGCTCTGTACCTTCCTCTTTAATCACCACATTTTCTCCATCCAGAGATAAATATTTATTCTCGGATGTGATATAGAGAGTATTCAACAATTTTTTCATGTGTTATCCTCCAAATCTTCTGCCAATATATTATTCATGTATGTTTCAACATTTCCCGTTTTTTCCAGTTCCGGCAGACACAAATCTTTTAAAGAACACACATAACATGCTTTCTTCTTTTTTGCTTTTGGTGTATAACCTCTTTCATAATATTGATGCATTTCATCAAACATATCTTTTACGTTCTGCTTGATACCCTCTGTAATCTGAATATTAACACGATGCTTTATCTCTCCATAATACAATGCGCCCTGTGTAATTGTACAATCCAACATTTCTTCCAGACACATGGCCTGTGCAGCTACCTGCAGGATATCCGCATCATGATCTTTTGGTTTTCCTCTTTTATATTCTATCGGTAATGGCGTATATTTCCCACCAAATGTACGTATCAAAGTACCAGACTCATCTGCATGAAATTCCACAATATCACAAATCCCACTCACACCCATTATTCGTGAGAAAACCGGCATTCCACGAGAAATGATGATATCTTTTCTTTTCTCGTGGGATGCCCCATTATGCGCCTGTCTGTGCATAAAGTTTCCATCCATTGTCTTGTAGTTTTCAGTCCATTGCTGTTCCAGATGAATCAATGCCCATTGTCTTCTACAAAACGCAAAATGCTGTATCCCGGAGATCATCAGATAATCGTCTTCTTTATATTCCTTCAATTATTTCCACTTCCAATCCTGGTAAAGAATTTAATGTAAATTCGTAATCATCAATACTTTTTGGAAATTCTGTCTTCTTCTCAATTTTCAGTAAGCGATGAACTTTTGCAGAAGAATATTGTCCCATCGGGCAATTATGTTTCCACCAGTAAACCCTTACCACTTCCATGCTTCCGTCCGGTCTTGCAGATGATGCATCATTTTCAAAAAGCGTCCTGAGCGCTTCTTTTATCTTTTCCGCATCTTCATCTGAAAATCCTGTCTTTTCTGCAAGCTGATGATTAATACTTCCCTTCACGGTATACATGGCAAAATTAACACGATGCTTCATTCCCATCGTATCTGCCCCTCTTTTATCGCTTGTTTCTGAATTTACACTTTTCGTGATCTGTATGCTTTCAATATCAATAGGATCTACGCTGAATGCTGACTGAATTGTTACAGGTCCTCTCACTCCAACTGATACGGAATTTCCTTTGAAAGCAAATACCTGTCCAAATGCTCTCACATCAATCCACGTCTTACATGCAGCTTTTGCATATGCCTCATTATCCTTTGCTTTCAATGCTTTCTGCATCTCATCATTTGTCTTTGTCCTGTCTGCAAGACTCTTGCATCCATCATCACAGCGTTCTTCGCTTTGTATAAAAATTTTCTCTCCCATATCCTGCAGACGATTTCTGATTTTTCTTTTCAGACATACATCCGAAATCTCTCCGAATCCGTCAAAATCTTCTCTTGGACGATTTCCATTCAATGGATCCCCATTCGGATTTCCATGATTTACCATAATCACCACTTCAAAATCAATTTTGTTTGTAAATGCTCCCATTACTCTTCTCCTCCTTCATTCGACTTTTCGCCTTTTGATTTCATTAATTTTTCTCTTTCCTCGTAATAACCAAGTAAATATCTTTCATTCAAAGGATTGTTGTTGAATCCATCTGTTTCCCGAAGAACATTTATGATCTGCATTATTTCGTTTTCTATTTTCGCTCTTGCACCCGGATTTAACCGTTTCAGATATGCTCTCACTATATGACTATAGAGTCTTTCATAAGTGATTGCCGGACGTCTGGTATACACATTCCACATTTTCTTTGCATTGGTAAGTCTGTCATCTGTTTTACTTTCCTGTAAATATAGTGCTCTCTCCTCGACTTTTTCAAGGATAGCAAGTAATTGTCCAAACAGATAGCTTCTGTCTTTCTCTAGCTCCATACTATTCACCTTCCCATCAAATTCATTATATTTTATCATTGCACAAGCCACCGGCGCCACACAGTTCTGCCACACAAAAGAGCTGTATGCCTGTGGATTTGAAGCCCTGTTTACAGCAGCTTTCACAATATCGGCCGGTATTTTCGGGCTTAATCCGATAATACACGGTAAAATTCTTCGGATTGTAGTTTTTTTCAGTTTATCACTACATGCCAGATATCCTTTTTCCTGTTCTGTTCCATACGCAGCAAGTGCTATCTCATTTGGTGATGGCGCTGTGTTATTTATGAACACCCATTTTTTTGTTTCATGTAATTTTATCCATCGTGGCCAGGTACAATTCTGATGCCAGTGAAGAACTCTGTCTATAAATTCATTTCCCGGAACTTCCTGATAGTAAGTAACAGCTAACCTTCCTGTTGTTGCTGCATCAACCGACAAAATGATTACTTCATCATCCGGTTGGAGTTTTGCCCGGTATCCAGCCATCGCCTGATTCAATTTCTCTGCAAATTTTCTGTCGAGTTCTATGTCATCCTCGTCCCTGCATTCTGCTGCCCAGTCAAAATCTGCCAAAAATGTTTCCTGTGTATCTCCAAATAAATCAACTACATCCAACGCCAGATTAGAATCTTTTTCTTTTAGATTTTGTGGAAGCTTCCACACCACAGTCATCTCACCGTCTATATATTTTCCCTGCCTTGCTAACAGCCAGCGCAAAGCATTATGTGCTTTCTGCGAAGTTTCATATCCAATACTGGCAACCTGCTCACGATTCGCGAACCTTCCCCGGTAAGTAAAACCAGAGGTATCATTTGCCGAAAAAATCTTTGCTTTATCCCCGGAATTTCTGATTTTCGATGGATGTTTTTCAGAACATTGTATCTTTTCACCCGTCACATAATCTATATTACAATTATGCAAATTAGTCTTGTAATACTCGATAAAAGAGTGATACATTTCCGGCTCTTTCCACAATTCATGTTTTTCTCCATTATCCCATACTGCAAATCTTACCATCGCATCTTTTTGGGCAACTGACTGAATTTTATTTTCATTTTCGGACAGAAAACCATCTTCAGCCAATACCAATAATTTTGCTTTTATTAAATCCTGAATCAGTGTAGCTTTTTTCAAATAAAGATATACACATTGCAGCCACTTATTGGAAAATTCAGAGCTTGTCCATTTTCTCAAACTATTAATGTAATCATTATGGTATTCTGTCTTGTCCTCGTTTGTGTATAATGAATAATCTCCTGCAACATAGCAAAGTTTGTCACATAATGCATGCGGACAACTTCCATTACTTCGCGAAGCCGAATCCTCGGTTACTGGGATAATCGTGATTTTATCTTCCCCATCCTTTGGAATGATTCCGGACAAAGCCGGCATAAATTTACCTTTTAGGTCAATCGTCACTTCTATCTGCGCATTTGCTGTAGAATGCGAGATTGGAAGTAAGATTGGATCTTCATTTACCTTTTTCCCCACAATCGCTTCGCATGCGTCATATGTTTTTTCAAGCATTTGTATCCAGCCCAAAAAGATTCCCCCTTTCAAATTCCCTTATTCCACAGAAATTTTTTTCGTCAAATGTTTTCATTTCCATTTCCGCAACTACTTTTCTGATCTGACATTCTTCCGGTTCCGGAAATCTAATCACTCCGTCTTTCATGTATGCATTCCATAACCGGATCGTCATATGCTTTTTCTCATTCTCCCTGACTGCTTCATCCGAATATGTAATTCCATGTACCATGATTCCAAAAGAAATATTTCCATCATTGTCATAGAATCCTTCTCCTTCCATCACTGTACAGGGTTCTACATATCCCTGACATTCTCTTGTTCCAAGAAAAATATCTCTCCTGCCTCCTCTTTCTAACATTCTTTTTGCAATTTGATAATGCTTATTCTCATTCCGGTCATTTACAAGATCCGGTCTGTTTTCATTCCATACAAAATGTGCTTTCACCCGGTATTCTACATCTTTTAAATATGTGTAAGATGCCAGATCGTTTCCTCCCTGATATTTTATCGGGCGCATTCCCTTTGACTCTGTCCGTATTGGATGCATCACTCTGCACTCATCAATCACCCACGTAAACGTAGGTTTCCAGTAAATACTTTCTGTGATTCCTTTCAATGCCTGATACGTTGGCACCTGATATGACAGTTTTTCGCCTCCTGTTTTCGTTAATGGATCGGTGAAAAGTGCATATTTCCCATAGACTTTATATTCTATTGCATTTTCTCTTTCCATTCTTCTTTCCCCCTTTTTCAATAATATTGTAATACAAGTTCATTGAGCAGTCCTTTTTCCATATCATAATTTTTAGCTACATATACGTCTGGTAAAAGCCTGCTTTCTTCTATCACTCCATTTTGTAAGCATTCTTTTAATTTATTTTCATAAACAGACACCGTATAACGCTGTATCTTTCTTAATAATCTTTTTTTATCAGATACCGTCTGCGCTGTTTCCAGTTTTTCAAGGATATCCATTCCCTCTTTATATGGAACTATCACTGTTTTTCCCTCTTCCTGAATCGGTCTGTAGTTTTCTCCTGCTGTTTTAAATGCCTGTCTGATGAAATGTTTCCGTTCTCCCGGAAATCCACTGCTCAATAATTTATATATTGTTTCGCCTTTTCCTATATCATAATCCATTTTATTGCTGACTTCCTTATAATAAATTTCATAATACCAATCCATCCACTCTGGGAAAATAATACTCTCCGTACTATTGGACTGATTATATTTTTCACAGACTTCTTCCGTTTTCTTCTGAGCTGTTCGAATCACCTCAAATTCATCTCCAACTAATTGAATTACAGTAACCCTCCCCTGCTCCATTTCCCCGTTTCGGTTGCAACGACCTGCCGCCTGTGCGATATTGTCCAATCCTGCAAGTGAACGATAGACATGATTGACTGACAGATCCACTCCCGCTTCTATCAGATTTGTACTTATAATCAAAACTTTTTCTGTACTATTTTTCAGATAATTTTTTATGCTTTCCAATTGATCACTCCGATGTTCCGGACATAAGTTTGTTGTCAGATAAAAAATCTTCACATCTTTCAATTCTGCTTTTATGTAATCAAAAAATGTTCCAACCGTCTCTTTTTTATTCAAAATTAGAAGTATTGTCCGTTCTTTTTGGAAATCATGGCTTATCCTCTCTCCCAGTGATTCAAATGTGTCTGGCTCATTTATTTCAAAAGAGATGTTCGTACGCTGAAAACGCTGAAAAATATCACACACTCCTGTGACCATATCCTTAGGCGCTGTATATAGAATCTTTCTTTTTATATTGCCAGATGCCAATTGCGGTTGGGTGGCTGTACACAAAATAATAGTCGCATGACATACATAACATAAGAAATTCATCATAAGATTAAATGTGTGTATTGTCTGCACCGGCAGTGCCTGCCCTTCATCCACAATAATCACTGAATTTTTCAATTGATGAAAACGGCGGATGCTTTTATTTTTCTGTGAAAACAACGTATACAAAAATTGAATCATAGTTGTACAGATAATCGGTTCCTTCCATGCAGTATCTATCTGCTTCTCCTGTTCATCAGAATTGCTGACATTTGAGTGATGTTCCATCACCCATTCTTCGTTTCCGACTGCTTTTTTTATCACTTCAGTGCTCTGTTCTGTGATGGATATATAAGGACTTATGTAAAAAATGTGAGAAACTTCCGATGTTTTTCTCTTTGCTGCCACTTTCAGTGCATATCCCAAAGATGCTAACGTCTTTCCCGCACCTGTCGGAAGTGATAACCGATATATTCCATATGATGTCTCTGAGAAATTCATACATTCTTCTCTAATCTTTTTTCGCAGTTCGAAGATTTGTTTTTGTTTCTCTGTTCTGAGATTCTCCTGTGCTTCTTTTTCCAGCTTATCCATATATTGCTGATAATTTTTCAAAGCCTTCTGATATACGTTTGCAGTTTCCATATTATCATCAAGCATACTGTCACCCATTGCTCTTGCTGTATCTGTCCAGTCTGAGTCTATTTGTAAAGACAAAAGCAATCGTTCCATACAGCTCATATAAAAAAATCTCTCTGTGCCTTCTGTCTGTCCATTCTGACAGATTTGTTTTAATGGTTTCAAAAAAGCGGTTATGAATTCACCATATGCCTTTCTCATCTGACTGCATAACATATCTTTTGTAAAATGCATTTCTTCAAACCACAGTCTTGCAATTTCATCCAGTTTTTCTTTTTCAACCACATTCAATCTGACTTCAAACTTGTCTTCGCCATCTTCATCTATGCAGTCATAAATTCCATGATGTGCCGTAATCGTATATGAAATAAGCTCTATCAAAAGCCTCATATCTTGAACTGAATGATAGGGACTGTTCTTAAATTCCTGCATTAATAATTCAGCTCCTGCAGAGCTATGATTTACTGCTCCCCTTTTGGGTAGATCATCTTCTTGCTTGATATATGCCTGAAATTCAGTACTAAACTTTCCTGCATCATGCAATTGCAGACAAAGTGTAGCTAATGTTCCTATTCCTATCTTTTCTCCTTCACTCTGTGCATACTGTCCCGCTTCCAGTAAATGTACTGTTAATTCCTGCTTTTTTTCATTTTCCTTGTGTGCCAGATACATTTTTCTTTCCTCCTATCTTCATATTATTCTTTCATACCCTGTTTGTCAATATATTATCCATATTATAGAATAATATTTTTACCAATTGACATTCATACGTTATTATTTATAATAAAGATTGTCGTATTTTACTACGCGGATTGAAAATATAATATGGAGAATATTGTTCTCCTTCAGCAGGGTTTTCCCTGCTGATTTTTCATTACTGAAGATATAGCACTTTAACTGTCCAATAATTTGTACATTTTAATTTAAATCAACAAAAAATTGCTATTTAAATATTTAAACCACAGAAGTTAGAACTATGGTTACACATCGAAAATATTCAATAATGAATTGCTTAGAACATTTCCGCTATTAAAAACGAGTATCAAAATAAGGCCTTTTAATAGGTAGCATAGATATAAAGCGAAAAGCCGTATGCCCGAGTAAGGCAAGTACGGCTTTGTTTAGGGATATAGTGGAAAATGCTTTTCATATTTCTTGATTTTTTCTTAAAATGTGTTTTTTCCGTCTACTATAATCATTTTTTATTTGTTTTTTGAAAGTTAAAACCCTGCATAATCATTTGGATTATGCAGGGTTTTCCGTTCCCTATTATAACATACCAAGTAATAACCGGGAACTACAGCGGGTTTGGAAGTCCTGGTTGATGATGAATGATTATAACATACCAAGTAATAACCGGGAACTACAGCCACTTCCAAGAAACTGTCCGATATGTAATTATTATAACATACCAAGTAATAACCGGGAACTACAGCAAGGCGGTTGTCCTCTCATCGCCCCTATATATTATAACATACCAAGTAATAACCGGGAACTACAGCTCTCCGTTGCTCCGTTTAGAACGTCACACTATTATAACATACCAAGTAATAACCGGGAACTACAGCCGGTCGGTGCTAAGGAAACGGCTCTTTCCAATTATAACATACCAAGTAATAACCGGGAACTACAGCTTTGGCGTCTGCGCATAATTCTTATGATTAATTATAACATACCAAGTAATAACCGGGAACTACAGCTGATAATACTGGCACTATTCATAATCAGTATTATAACATACCAAGTAATAACCGGGAACTACAGCTATAGCGTCTGTTAATGCTACGTCTGCGAATTATAACATACCAAGTAATAACCGGGAACTACAGCGAAACTCGTGAAGCTATCCAGGGTGTAAACATTATAACATACCAAGTAATAACCGGGAACTACAGCAGATATCAGCATCAGATATTATATCTCCGCATTATAACATACCAAGTAATAACCGGGAACTACAGCCGAAGTGAAAGCCGATTATATGGGCGACTGATTATAACATACCAAGTAATAACCGGGAACTACAGCGGTTTTGCTTTATTTCCGTCTGGTTGAATAATTATAACATACCAAGTAATAACCGGGAACTACAGCGGGCATATGCCCCACACATTTTTTTAATAATTATAACATACCAAGTAATAACCGGGAACTACAGCTGTGCCACATATCAATTATCTTGATTTATCATTATAACATACCAAGTAATAACCGGGAACTACAGCCTGTTCGCAAAACACAACAGAACGAGTTTAATTATAACATACCAAGTAATAACCGGGAACTACAGCTACTCTCATGTCGGCGTTCCGTAGCGGTAAATTATAACATACCAAGTAATAACCGGGAACTACAGCACTGGTGGCTTAGGAAGATACAGAGCGGAATTATAACATACCAAGTAATAACCGGGAACTACAGCAGATATTGCCCGCGTAGTCGGTGCAGATAATTATAACATACCAAGTAATAACCGGGAACTACAGCCACATTGGTTCTTGCAATGGCAACTTCGCTATTATAACATACCAAGTAATAACCGGGAACTACAGCATCAACCTTCTTCGAAAATCGAATCTTCGTATTATAACATACCAAGTAATAACCGGGAACTACAGCTTTCCAGATCTCCGATTGTTGCTGGTGCAAATTATAACATACCAAGTAATAACCGGGAACTACAGCAAAAGTAATTGATTCTGTCGGTAATGTGTGATTATAACATACCAAGTAATAACCGGGAACTACAGCTTTCCAGATCTCCGATTGTTGCTGGTGCAAATTATAACATACCAAGTAATAACCGGGAACTACAGCATCTGGACTTCCAAAATTCCAATTGCTTTCATTATAACATACCAAGTAATAACCGGGAACTACAGCCACTCCTACAGTGTACTGTTCTGTTTCCATATTATAACATACCAAGTAATAACCGGGAACTACAGCGTCTTACTGCTACAAGCGTTCTTCCAATAAATTATAACATACCAAGTAATAACCGGGAACTACAGCATGGGATTATGATAGGATAAGAACACAGAGATTATAACATACCAAGTAATAACCGGGAACTACAACTACAATGTATTATGGGAATCCAGTGATAATATTTTTAAAAAAATATAAATGGAAAAAACATTAGTAACATATGTTCAAAGTAAACATCATGATTTAAGAATACAGACTATGTATTCAGGAAAAAGAAAAAGCCTTGCCATTACGCCAAGTGATGTAAACATCTTCTCGCAAACGTCCGAAACGCTTAATGGTATAGCTTTTAAAAATATTATATCACAAAGTCAAAAAAATAATACTTTAAATAAACGCGATCATATATAACGGTAATGTAATGATACCATCATCACTTACACCTATATTACCATCAACAAACTTGTATCCATAAGGAATGTCTGCATTCATTTTCAAAATAGATTTTAAGGAATTAGCCCGCGTATTTCCACTTTTAACCTCAATCGGAACTACCACACCATCTTTTTGGATCATAACATCAATTTTTCTCTTGGTTGTCTCATTTTTATAGAAATATAACGGATATCCTTTCTTGTAAAGTGCATCTGCTATGGCACATTCATATATACCGCCTTTTGAGTTTCCGAATAACGTATTTTCTACGATATGTTGCTTTAATGAAAAATCTTTCATCGCCATCAAAAGAGATAAATCCGTTGTGTATGCCCTGAAAAAGTCATCTCTTGCATAGTCATCCAGATCAAATCTGACATCTGTTACCAGTTTGCATAAATGCACCATATCCGCACGAAGCAGCCACTCAATACTTGAAAAATATTTTTGTGCCCGACCACCATGCTCGACCTCTTTATATTGAAATTTATGGTTTTCCTTATCCAGTAACTGTTTTGCAAGAGAAAGATAACACTTCTCTGCTTTTACCTTTTCCTCAGCTGTTGCATAATGTGCTATGTCATACTGGTATCCCTGTAAGAGGCTGCGCTGTATCCTGTCAATTTCCCTAAAATCTTTTGTGTCTATATATTTCTGTACTGCCTCTGGCATACCACCTATTGCAATGTACTGTCTGTAATAATTCATCATTTGCGAATGAATTGCTTCAGGCACAATCGTTTTAGAACGCAGATAACCACAGAGATTTTCTATCATATCCCCGGATATTCCCATTCCCCACAGAAACTCTTCAAAATCAATCCCATACATTTTCAAATAATCAACATATCCAACCGGATAAGAAGAGGCACGTTTGTAGTCGATTCCAAGAAGTGAGCCAGATACAATTACATCATATTTATTATCTATCGCCCAAAATTTAAGTGATGTGACCGCTTCCTGACATTCCTGAATTTCATCCAGAAAAATCAATGTTTTTCCAGGAATAATTTTCTTTTCAGGGAAGCGGAACCGCATACCCATAACCATAGCATCTACGGTAAGATCTCCAGAAAATATCTCCATCGCAGAAGGCATCTGTTTAAAATTAATTTCAACCAGTTCTTCATAATTTTCTTCGGCAAAACGTTCAACGGTATATGTCTTTCCTGTTTGTCTGGCACCCTGAACGACAAGGCACTTCTTATCCTTTGTGTTTATCCAGTTTTTCATAAAATTTGTTGCTTTTCTTTTTAACATAAGGCACCTCTGATCAACATAAATAACACTTTTTAATGTAAAACATCAACATTTTATGAAGATAAAATGTATATCTGTCAACATTTTAGAAAAATTATATCATTAATTTGAATCGATGAAAAGGATTATTGCAAATTTCATCCGCAGTACCTGTAAAAGTATGGCATAATTTCCACGAAAACAACTGTAATTTTCTTCCAGCATGTGCTATGATGATGACATAAATGTAGCAACACGAAAGACATTCCACTGCACTTTTCCGTAAGCGCTGCGGATTTATGACACACAGAAGGAGGATTTTATGTACGAATTTACAGAAGACTGTATGCTTCATATTGATGCAATCGATGAAGAACACAAGCGTCTGTTCCAGATGATAAATGAAGCATTCGAATTAGTTGAGAAAACAGAGGATGTGACAGCCATCGGTCAAAGCCTGATCGCAAACCTGAAAGATTACGCAGCTACGCACCTTGCTCATGAGGAGGCTTATATGGAGAGTATCCATGATCCTGAGCTTCCTCTCCAGAAGACAGAACATGCTGCATTTGCAAAGACGATCAACGAATTTAAACTGGATACCACATCACCACGCAATGCCAAGAGATCGTTAAATGAACTTCTTACTTACCTCGTTCACTGGCTTTATCATCATATTTTAAGCAGCGATATGATGATCGGGAAAATGATCCCTACGGAAGAATCTACAGAGGATCCATTTGCATTCACGGACAAATACAAAACCGGCATCACATTTGTCGATGATGAGCACCGCAAGCTGTTTGAGATCATCAGTGATACCAATGACCTCATCCACGACCAGCTTTTACATGATAAATACGATGAGATCATGCGTCTGCTGGCAGAACTGAGAGATTATACGGAATTACATTTCAGCGAGGAAGAGGCTCTGATGGAGCGCATCCATTATCCTGAACTTCCTTCACAGAAACGGGCACACGCTGCATTTGTAGACCGTCTTGTAAATATCGATCTGGATGAAATGGAGGATCTGGATGACAACCAGCAGGTATATCTTCTTGATCTGATCCAGTTTTTACTGAACTGGCTTGCAAACCACATTCTTGCCTGTGATAAAAAAATTGGTGAATATATGCGCGAAAATCATATTTCTGAATAAGCAGGAACGGTTGTATGGGTTTTCACCCGAATGATAAAAGATCACTAGTCATCCGGTCAAAAACTCATACAACTTTTTTTATTTTCTTACTTGACAAAGTCAAGTATAGGTTTTATACTGTGTGCAGTTGGAAACGGAAATACTCAGTTTTCGATATGAAAATTGGATTTCGCTTTGCGATGTAAGGAGGATTTATGCAAATATCAACTCTTTCCTACTATACAACTGAACTATATAAAGAATTTGCCGCTTACACAACAGAAAAGCTCCATGAGTTAGGTCTTAACTTTGGTCAGATGTACTTTATCATTTATGTGGGCAAACATCCTGAGTGTACCCCATCAGAACTGACCAGCGCCTTAAAACTGGACTGGGGACATTCGCAGCGCTCCGTTGCGAAACTTGCAGAAGATGGTTTTCTGATCAAAGAAAAGAAATCCGGCCGCAGTTACCGGCTAACCTTAACCCCTCTTGGAAAACAGGCTTTTGATGTCTGCCATCAGGTACTTTTCGACTGGGATGCCACCAAATTGACCGGTCTTACCAATGAGGAGCAGCAGCTCCTTTTAAATCTGCTGTGTAAAATATCAATTCAGAAAGTGTGAGATTATGTACGAAACAATTCAGACTCCCTTCAATTATGGAGGATTAACCTTAAAAAACCGCATTATTTTTGCCCCTACAACATTCGGTTTATCGGATGAAGATTACTTTGAAAAAATACGCCGGATCGCAGCTGGCGGCTGCGCTATGATCATTGTCGGAGACGTTCCGGTTGGAAAAAGTCATTTCGGAAAATCACTTTTTGACAAAAAAGGCTTTGCATTCTATGAAAAAGTGATCGGGATCGCCCATGACAATGACTGTAAGGTATGCGCCCAGCTTCATCAGTCCGATTCCAATATCAAAGCCATGTTAAAATATGTTCCGGGCGTGCTCACAAAACGGATCAGCATGCAGGAACTCCGCCCTCTTTTAAATAATGAGGTTGCTCCATATATTACGAATATGCCTCACAAAAAAGTAAAAGAGATCACCTCTGCTTTCGGCACTGCCGCTGTTCTCGCAAAAAAAGCAGGATTTGATATGATCCAGATCCACGGTGACCGTATGTGTGGAAGTTTCAGTTCTTCCATTTACAACCACCGCACCGATGAATACGGCGGAACTGCCGAAAACCGTGCCCGTTTTGCAGTGGAGGCTGTTTCTGCCGTCCGCGAAAAACTGCCGGATATGCCAATCGATTACAAGCTTGCCGTCCGTCAGGAGAATCCACACTACGGAAATGCAGGTGTTATCGAGGATGAGCTGAAGGTATTTGTTCCAATGCTTGAAAAAGCTGGCGTTACAAGCTTCCATGTCACACTCGCAAACCATTCTGATCTTGAAAATACTATTCCACCGAAAAACCATCCGTATTTTAGTGAACCGGGATGTTTCCTAAAATTCTGTGATGAGGTAAGACAGTACACCAATCTTCCGATCTGTGGTGTCGGCGGACTTACCGATCCTGATTTTGTGGAAAAACAGCTTGCCGATGGTCGCATCCAGTGTGCTGCCATGAGCCGCCAGTTACTGGCTGATCCTGACTGGGTAAACAAGCTGAAAGATGGTCATGCAGACCAGATCCACCGCTGCGTCCGCTGCAACAAAAAATGTCTTGGCGGGCTGATGCAGCATCAGGGAACACACTGTATTTATGAGAAATAATTTTTAAAAAAAAGAATGCATCCGGATTAATTTCCTCCGGATACATTCTTTTTTATTTGTTCTTACTTTTTTATTTATTCTTACTTTTCTATTTCTTCTTAGTGTTTTGGAACGATCTTCTCAATTCCACCCATATATGGCTGAAGTGCTTTTGGAATGTTGACGCTTCCGTCCTCATTTAAGTTGTTCTCTAAGAATGCGATCAGCATACGTGGTGGAGCAACAACTGTGTTATTTAAGGTATGTGCAAAATATTTGTTTCCGTCTTTTCCTTTTACCCTGATCTTTAAACGTCTTGCCTGTGCATCTCCTAAGTTTGAGCAGCTTCCAACTTCGAAGTATTTCTTCTGTCTTGGAGACCATGCCTCTACGTCGCAGGATTTTACTTTTAAGTCAGCAAGATCGCCGGAGCAGCACTCTAATGTACGGACCGGAATATCTAAGCTGCGGAACAGGTCAACGGTGTTCTGCCATAATTTATCATACCAGATTTTGGATTCTTCCGGTTTGCAGACAACGATCATTTCCTGTTTCTCGAACTGGTGGATACGGTATACACCACGTTCCTCGATACCGTGTGCTCCTTTTTCCTTACGGAAACATGGAGAGTAAGAAGTCAGTGTGTATGGTAATTTTTCTTCATCGTTGATCGTGTCAATGAATTTACCGATCATGGAATGTTCGGAAGTTCCGATCAGGTAAAGATCCTCTCCCTCGATCTTGTACATCATAGCATCCATCTCGTCAAAACTCATAACACCTGTTACAACGTTGCTTCGGATCATGAATGGTGGTACACAGTAAGTAAATCCACGGTCGATCATGAAATCTCTTGCGTAGGAGATCACTGCGGAATGGATTCTTGCGATATCACCCATTAAATAATAGAAACCGTTTCCTGCAACTTTTCCTGCTGCGTCAAGGTCGATACCATCAAAACGATCCATGATATCTGTGTGATATGGGATTTCAAAATCAGGAACGACAGGTTCGCCGAATTTTTCGATCTCCACGTTGCAGCTGTCATCTTTTCCGATTGGAACAGACGGATCGATGATGTTTGGGATCACCATCATGATCTTTGTTACTTTTTCCTGCAACTCTTTCTCTGTTTCCTCTAACTCAGCAAGGCGTGCTGCATTGGCACTTACCTGTGCCTTTACTGCCTCTGCTTCTTCTTTCTTGCCCTGTCCCATTAACTGTCCGATCTGTTTGGATAAGGTGTTACGGCTTGCACGAAGCTCATCTGCCTCTTTCTGTGTTGCTCTTGCCTTCGCATCTAACTCGATCACTTCGTCTACTAACGGTAATTTCTGATCCTGAAATTTGTTCTTAATGTTCTGTTTTACGATTTCCGGATTTTCTCTTAAAAATTTTAAATCGATCATTTTTTCTAAGCTCCTTTTTCTTTTTTATAACACAAAAGCCTTCCGCCCCTGTGCCAAAACACATGGGACGAAAGGCTGTATTCTCTTCCGCGTTGCCACCCATATTGCCGGAATACTCTGCCCCTCTTTCTCTATGTTAAAGAACAGATCTTCTTCCGACCTCTCAAACGTACGATACAGGGTACGAACCTTGTGACTTTCATCACCGGCTCTGAAAGTGGAAAGACCTTACTCACTGCACCGGTTTACACCTGCCACCGGCTCTCTGAAACAGCTTTGCGGTCGTAGCTTTCGTCACTGCCAATTTCTTCCGACATTATACCCTCATTATCTGCAAAATGCAACTGTTTTATGCGGAATTCTTCGCTTTTCTCCAATCGCTCCTGTTTCTCTCTCAATCTTTTCTGTCTGCCGCGCCTGCATCTTCCTCGATCCATTCCAGCAGCTGATGTGCTCGCCTGATCCACGTATGTTTTTCTTCCACCACAGGGATACCGGCTCTTACGATCTCCTCCCGGCGTGCATCGTCCGCCAGCAGATCTCTCACCAGCTCCGGCAGTTTTTCCATGTGGGCAAGATCGTAATAACATACGCCCTGTCCTTCTTTTAATTCCCCGCAAAGATATTTGCTCGTATCAGTCACGCTGACAGTGCCATTTAAAATTGAATTGAAGACACGGTCATGTGCTCCGTCCTTAAACCATGGCATGACGTTTAATGATATTTTGGACGCCGCAATTGCTTTTAAACACTCCTCTGAGGTTGTCTGCGGATGCAGGATCATGTTTTCCGGGTGACCGCAGGTGAGTTCATCCCAGCCCTTGCCGAATACATCCACCTGTATTCCTGCGTCCACCAGCACTTTTACCGCCTCCCTGCGCCAGTAATTGCGCACATAGATATCAATAAATATCATGCGGTGCAGCGCCATGCGGAGATCCTTATAAGTATTCTCCCCCATCTCGCGCTCGCAGTGTTCCAATGCCAC
>OCPP01000816.1_pt1 | contig 19928 bp, 9 predicted proteins | sample 1538211 | NCBI WGS metagenome assembly OCPP01 (sample SAMEA2580193, study PRJEB22360) | human gut metagenome | biome: human gut; feature: human-associated habitat; material: faeces | place: Denmark | collected 2008/2010
TGAATTGTAGGAATAATCTCTTCACCATGAAAATTTACAACTCCATATAATCTCTTGCTATTGAGCGGACGATAGAAACACCATACTTAAAGTTTGTTCCCCAATAATAGATATTGGGTAGTAAGATAGGCTCCTTGTCATTCTCTACTTGTATGTTTCCACTTAGATTTATTTTTAATGTTTCGTCTTTTCCTACAATCGAAATGTCTGCAAAGCCATTATCAAACTCCAGTTCATTTTTGTATCTAGGTGGCGCTATGAGATTTCCCATTCTATCTGAGAATCCCCATCCTTTGTCTCCTCGTAAAGAAAAATTCCCATCTTCTAAAAGCTTTATTTCATTCAAGGAATATTCAAATAGCTCTTTGCCTTGAAGATTTGCAACATTATAAACATAGTGTCCGCTACCATTCATACTTGTGCATAGAAACCCTGTTACTAGTAAATAGCCGTTTCCAATCAATGAAATATCATCGCATTTGTTATTACGATAGATTTCTTTCCCTCTCTGGTCTATTATTCCTATGTGCGATTCTCCTTTATATTGGCTTTCATAGAAAATGACTTTTAAAAAACCATTGTCTAAAACCTCAATTTTGGAAAAACTATTATATTCGTTCTCTGGAATAATTTCATTTCCATGGAAATCTATTAGGCTGCGTTTATAATAATTGTTCGAAGTCTCATAAACTATAATATAGCGATTGTCTAATTTCTCGCACCCTTTGCCTTGTAAGTCAATTGCAACTTTAAGACAAGGTGTCAAAATCTGATGCATGGTACCATTCTTAACATAGTAGTATCCATTATCCCATAATTTGATACTTTCATACTCTAAAGGAAGTACTACCTCGCCGGTAATGTCAATAAGCCCATACTTAATATTTTTAACCTTCCATCTGTCATCTTGGATATATATATGACAGTCTTCTTCAGATTTTCCAACACGGGCCAAAGAGCTATCAAGAGTATCTATAATACAATATTGAGGTTCCACTATTACATCGTTCAACATATTTATCATTCCCCACTTTCCTTCTTTTATTACGATTATAAGACCATTAACAGAAGGATAAGCAAGATCATATTCTGCAGGAACAACAAATATTTGTTTCTCATTGAGTGCTAAAAGTTGTCCACCTCTAAGATTATATTTATTGGTTGACTTAATTTTTCTTTCTTGATATGCTCTTTTGTGTTCAAGTATATGACACTTAAAATAGCCTTCCTTTAAATCTATTCTATCATAAATAAGCGGAATTATCTTAGAGCCTTTATCGTCATAAACTCCTTGCTTGCCATTTATTGTAACTAAAAAAAATACTAGTGTTTCGTACTCAACTACCACTATGTTCTCACATTGTTCCTGAATTATCAATTTACCATCTTCGTTGTATAAACCATAACGACCTTCTGTACAACTTCTATTTTGAATAGAAGTTTCCACTTTAATAAAGGCTTCTGTTTCATGAGAAATAGATCTATATTTTGAATCGATGATGATGTTACCACAAGAATCTACTACACCCCATTGGTCATCTTTCTTAAATTTAAATCTTTTTGCTGATAGAGGTTCTATGTATTCATAATCGCATGAAAGTATTTGCTCTAGTTTGGTGTTTATGATACCATATCTATTATTCTCTGAAACAGGAGCAAATCCATACTTAAAATCACCTGAAAAGTCAAATTTTTCTGGAATTACTATACTTTCTCCCTCATTGAAGGCTACTATTTGGTTAAATCTATTTATATGCCCCTTGTGTCCGTCTTTAATAACTAATGCTATACCATCCTCTGAAAATTTATCACACCAATCTGCTATTTGGGCAGGTACCAAAACTGTTTCATCCTTGTCCCCTTGTATTAAATAAAAGCCATCAATAGATACCTGATTAGACTTTGTCTCATACGGATAGTTTCCTGAGTCACTATATGAAAGATTCGTAATAAAGCAGTTCGCTTGCTCTGAATAGGTTATCTTATCATATTTTGGGGCTAAAATATAGCAACCAGCAGAATTTATGACTCCATATTTTAATGTAGAATATTTTCCAAATTTCTTCCCAATAATGAATGCATCACAGTCTATTGGAGATACAATTGTACTATAATCAGCAGTTGTTAATTTATTGCCATCCAAATCAATAATACCAAATTTGATATTAGGATAATAATTATTGAAAGAAGGCAAATCTAACTTGTAATATTTATTATCTTCAGTTATGTCATACACTTTATCATCTGTATATGCGAGAAACTTCTCATTTATACGCAAAAGACATTTAAATACAAAAGGAACTTTAATATTGTTGTATCTATCAACCACACCAAAAACAAGAGTATTCCCGCTGGCACATGGTGAAGCTACAATAAACAATTCATTCGAGAAAGGAATAATTTCATTGTATTGTGGCAATAGTACCACATTTCCTTCCAAATCACATAAACCCTTTTTATGCTTTGCATCCTCAATTATTTCATACGTCTGAGAGAATTTACTGTGATAATAATTAATATAGTTATGACAAACTTTTCTTCCTATAACATTTTCCCATCGAAAATCCCATTGCGAAGCTCCATATCTAATTCTTTTGGAAATCACATAAAGATTGCCCTCTATATCACATTTATATCGTATGTCATTAAGTACAAATTCCACCCATCCTTCTTCATGAGAATATACATTGATTTCTAACATGACTGATAACACCAAAGAAAGTGATGAGTTATAAATAATAGACTCACATACCTTTTCTCTCTCATTGATTAGATATGTAACAAAAAAATCTTTATTTATGTCTTTAATTTTTGTTATTGTCTTTTCTAAGATTACATCGCCATTGTTTGGGTCAATAAAAACCGTTGTTCCTTTTTGAGAATTTGCAATGTAAAAACCGTTAAAAAGTCTTTGTAATGACGTATATTGGATAGGAATTATCAATTCCATCTTACTATTCAACATTCCATACATGATGTTGGATGCATCATCATTATTAGATATTATTTTATCTCCATCGTCGTAGATTTTATAGATTTTATATTGCACATTTCCTTCTTCATCAATAATTATGCCTTCGTTTCCATTTTTAAGTACTGCATATCCATTAAGAAAATCTTCGTAAGCACAATAATCACAATTGTGGATGACCTTGAAAGTTCTATCAATGACACCGTATTTCCCGTCTTTTATAACAACGCAGATATTATTTCTAAAATCAAATCCCCATTCATATTCATCTGGTAAAAAAATATCGGTCTCCGCAAATTTTACAGATATTTGCCCTGACATATTTATTATTCTTTCCGTTTTTTCTGAGTTGTTTTCTAATAGGTATGTTGCTTTAGCATATCCATTATCAAATTCGCTCAATGCATTATATACTGGCTTAACAATTACTTTGTCACCCACCATGATTGCACCATACTTTCCATTCTTTGTTACAATAGCAATACCCTGTTTGTAATCTGAAATAGAATCATACTCACTTGAAGATTTGAACAAAGAAGGACCTTTTTCATAAAGTTCCCAATCAAAATCTTCTAGCGGAGCGATGTTTTTATACTTTGCCATATCATTTCTTGTTGTAATTAATTTGAATTATCAAATTTTGAACACAAATTTATAAAAGGATTTGCAGATTCACGAAGTAATCTTCAAAAAGCTGCAATTCTTTTGTGAAAAAAATTGTTTTCCTACAAAACAACAACAATTTGTTATCGTTTGAATGAAATCATACTATTATCATGCTTCTTCTATCCCAACGGCATACCTAATGAAGAACCACTGCCACCTATACTGACATATACTTCTGCGAAACCACCAACCAACATTTCAGAAATGATACCAAGTAATTGAACTTGTATCTCGCTAATTTGCTCGAATAGACCAAATATTTCATTAAAAAGTCCATTTCCCGTAATCTCGATATTTAAATAATTCTGTATAAATAGATTATGACACTCAATATATTTTGCATTATCAAAAGACTCATTCCACACTTTAACCCATATATAAAGGCTCAGTATGGTTGAATATTAAGGAGACATATATATATATTCGTGAGTATTGCATTTGATGACAGACGATATCGATAAGAATAGTTTTTTCAACCTAGGATATCAATACGTTGCTTTTGCTTATCAATAAAGTTTTCATATACGCTATTCTTTCGTTTGTCAACTTCAGCACATTTGATTACTTTTACCATCCATTTATGACTAAAAACTCGGCCACTTTTGATGCAAAAGTGGCCGAGTTACGGCTCAAAAACGATAGGTTAACAGTTTGAAACTTACACAATACATTTTGCTTACAATCAGCGTCGACAACACATCTCTTTTACACAGACATTAAGCATAAGAATATATTTTACTTTCGATTTTTCGCCCTTGTAATTTAACTGTCTTATTTTATAGATTTTCATATAGCCTAAATATGTCATTACGCTACGCTTGGCAAGTGTGCTCATGCAACATACGCAGACTGACTCCTGCGCAAGAGATTCCTTTAGAAAGACGATGATACGGCACGCCGGAAAGGGATAAAACTGAAAAAAGGGTAAAAAGATTTAATAATGTGAACATTGCGCCGGAATGAACATTTTGGACTTAATAAAGCAGAAATAAAGAATGGGGTTTCAAAAAAATTATATAACTTTGCAGTCAAACACCATGCCGCGACACCGTCGCTGCTGACACGGCATGAAAACACATACGGCAGCCTTAGCCGGAAAGACCGCAAGACGGCCACAAAAGCGACTTACGAACAACTGTTATATAAAATAAAAACATTATGGCAACAACACCAGAATTCAAGTACGCCCCGATGTTCCAGATGGGCAAGGACGACACAGAGTACTATCTCCTCACAAAAGAGGGAGTGTCATTAGGCGAGTTTGAAGGCAAGCCTATACTGAAGGTAAGCCCCGAAGCACTGACCATGCTCACAAACGCTGCCTTCCGCGACGTTAACTTCCTGCTGCGCCGCTCTCACAACGAGCAGGTGGCCAAGATACTTAACGACCCCGAAGCAAGCGACAACGACAAGTATGTGGCTCTGACTTTCCTGCGCAACGCCGAAGTGGCATGCAAGGGCAAGCTGCCTTTCTGCCAGGACACAGGTACTGCCATCATCCACGGAGAGAAGGGACAGCAGGTATGGACCGGCTTCTGCGACGAAGAGGCTCTGTCGAAAGGCGTATACAAGACATATACAGAAGAGAACCTGCGCTACTCTCAGAATGCTCCGCTGAGCATGTATGAAGAGGTTAACACACGCTGCAACCTGCCTGCACAGATAGACATCGAAGCAACAGAGGGCTGCGAATACAAGTTCTTGTGCGTGGTTAAGGGCGGAGGCTCTGCCAACAAGACATATTTCTATCAGGAGACAAAGGCAAGAATACAGAACCCGGGCACGCTGGTTCCATTCCTGGTTGAGAAGATGAAGACTCTCGGCACGGCTGCTTGTCCTCCTTATCACATAGCTTTCGTTATCGGCGGTACATCGGCTGAGAAGAACCTGCTGACAGTTAAGCTGGCTTCTACTCACTATTATGACAACCTGCCTACAACAGGCGACGAGACAGGACGCGCGTTCCGCGACGTAGAACTGGAGAAAGAGCTGCTCGAGGAGGCTCACAAGATTGGACTCGGAGCTCAGTTCGGCGGCAAATACTTTGCTCACGACATCCGCGTTATCCGTCTGCCGCGCCACGGCGCATCATGCCCCATCGGTCTTGGCGTAAGCTGCTCTGCCGACCGTAACATCAAGGCTAAGATCAACAAGGACGGTATATGGATTGAGAAACTTGACGATAACCCCGGCGAGCTGATACCTGAAGAACTGCGCAAGGCAGGCGAAGGCAACGCCGTTAAGATAGACCTCAACCAGCCTATGAGCGAGGTTTGCAAGATTCTGTCACAGTATCCTGTATCTACACGCCTCAGCCTCAACGGAACAATAATCGTTGCACGAGACATAGCACATGCCAAACTGAAGGCACGTCTTGACGCAGGCGAGGATCTGCCGCAGTATTTCAAGGATCACCCCGTACTCTATGCCGGTCCGGCAAAGACTCCGGAAGGAATGCCTTGCGGCTCAATGGGCCCGACAACAGCCAACCGTATGGACCCGTATGTAGACGAGTTCCAGGATCACGGAGGCTCTATGGTGATGATAGCAAAGGGCAACCGCACACAGGTTGTTACCGACGCCTGCAAGAAGCACGGCGGTTTCTATCTGGGAAGCATCGGCGGCCCGGCTGCAGTTCTGTCTATGAACAGCATCAAGAGCATCGAGTGTGTTGAGTATCCAGAACTCGGCATGGAGGCCATATGGAAGATTCAGGTTGAAGACTTCCCTGCTTTCATCCTCGTTGACGACAAGGGCAACGACTTCTTCAAGCAGCTGAAGCCGTGGACTCCTTCATGTAAATAATAATTTTTTCTAATATATTTTTCATTTTCAAGGCAGATTGGACGTGATGTCCGGTCTGCCTTTTTTTGCGTGTTCATGGCATGCATGGCTGCAACGGAGCAACACGCAGCTATATTGTAAGCCAAAACGACGATTAGTCTGCATATAGCTTAAATCCACAAGAATGCAGATACATTCAGCCGGCTGCAGTTTTTCTATTTTCTTCCTACCGGCTGTTGTTTCAGAATATAGCCTGACATGCCGGAAAATAGGCAACGACAATACAGCAGAATGCCAATAACAGATATAGGATTAAGGCAAGAAAACTGCGCCACACGCATAAGCTCAATGAGCCAAAGAACAGCAAAAGATGATGAAGATGCAAAAAACAAGAGGCTGCCCGAAACGAACCCGAAGCAGCCTCTATTATTTTATTGTAAGTAAAAAAAAGTTTACCACGCAATGCTCATGCCAAGCGCAAGGCTTGCATTAGAGCTGAGCGGAATACCCTCCTTGCTGTTCTTGCCGAGGACATGGTCCATTCCGATGAAGAAGTTATAGCCTTTGGGATGAATGTTGAGCACCCAGCCCATGCTTGTTGTGAAGCTGTTGACAGCAAAGTTTACGCCGCCGTCGAGCCAGTTCAGCGGAGTCCAGTTGGCGCTGATGCGTCCTTCTGTCCATGTGTAGGCCCCGTTGATGCGCGTGCTGCTCAGTGCTCCGAATGTTATTTTGCGGTAAACAGGCAAGTTATATTCAGCACCGACGTTTACGGTTGCACCTATTCCGGTTGTACGTCCGCCCTGGTCGCCGTTGTCTCTGAGGTTTACAAAGTCTGTAATCTGGTCGCCATAGCTGTCGAGCTGGTCGTCGATAGTTGACCCATGGTCGCTCTTGACAGACAAATCGCGGAAACCGCTGAACTCAAACTTGTCGGCTCTGTTAACGGCCTGCATGTCGTTACTCCAGTTGATAAAACCGAGATCGAGCACAGCAGCATTGACGGTCCAGTCGTCGTTTATCTTGTAGACACCTCCGAGATCGATGGCCAGACCGAAGCCTCCGATGCCTGCGCCGTCAACATTAGCGCTGTTTATCTTCTCATATTCACCCTTCGACGGGTCGTTATACTCTGCTGTCTCCGACTCATAAGTGAATCCTTTCATCGATACATCGGCAGTAGCCGTTCCTGATATTATCCACTTGTCGTTTGAAGCCAGGTCGGCCTTAACATCCTTGAACAGGAAGTCGGCACTGGCTACGCCCAACAGGAACTTCAGCTTGGCGCCCACACGCAGCTTGTCGTTAATCTGACGAGAGTGGCCAAGGCCGAGCTCGACATACGACTTGGCGCCTACGTTGATATCGCCGATGTTATAAGTCTTGTTTCCTGTGTTCTTTGCAAACTCGAACAGTTCGTAAGGCAGCGACACGCCAAACGATGTCTTAGACGACAGCGTGATGGTGTTATATCCGCCGAAAGCCTTGAATCCGGCAGAAAGCAGCGTTACGCCTACATCGCCGACAATGCGGTTGTTGCCTGTGCTGAATCCGTCGAGAGCCTCTGAAGCAGAGATATAAGGGTTCATGAATGTTGTCATCTTCTTTCCGCCCTCAATGCCATACATAGGATTATGCAGCACAACATCCTGATAGCCGAAGTTTCCGTGCAGTCCGACGTTGATATTTCCGAGTGCAGGGATAGACACATAGTTCTGCTCGTTGCCGTAAGCAGGGTTCATTTCATGACGGAAATTATAATCTTCTGTATAGTAGGCCGAGTTAAGTTCCTGAGCCATGGCGCCGCTGCATGCCATAAGCATTGAGGCTGCAACGATAGCCTTATTATATATTGATTTCATTTTTGCCTGTTGTTTTTTTATTAATTAAAGTTGCCTATCAGTTTTCCCACAAGTTTGATTTTAATCTCGTCAACCTTGAGCGAGTGCTTCTGTGCGTTGAGCGTAATGCCCGTAACGGCTCCGCTGGCACCGTTGGCCTTTCCCGACACGACAAACACGATGCCGTCGAGCTTCTTCATTGCGCCTCTCTTGCTCTGGCTAATCTTTATATTAACAGGCGAAACTGTTTCAGTCACTCCGTCTTTAGATGCCTCTACTGTACCCTCTACTTCAACAGAAAGCTCGTCTGAGCTGATGGCATTGCCGTCGGCGTCAACAGGCACTGCTGTGATAGACATATAAGCAGGCACGCAGCTCTTTATGCTTGCATCAAGATTGATATACGAACCTTCAGCAAGTTCAAAGTCCTCAATGTCGTCGTTCCATCCGTCAAGCGTGTCGCGATATTCTATATTGGCATTCTCGCCAAAGGCGATAGGAGCGTCTACCTTGTAAACCGGCTGCACCGTGTAGTTGCGTCCGAGTTCAAAGCGATAGTCGTTCTTGCTGTCTGCCGTTGCATTGGCAGAGAAAGTGATGTTGTCAGGTATAGTCTCGATAAGTTTAGACAGACTCTCGTTTACGATGACATGGTCGAAGCCGGTAACGCCTTCAGCCCTGCGGCATATGCATACGGTTGAGGTTCTGTTGGCATCAATCGGAATATCATTTACGTTCACCGTAGCCAGGAGCTGACCGTCCTTAAACGACTTTATCACGCCGTCAAGCATGCCGGGCACGCTCATGTCGCTTGTCATTGTGAGCTTTATCTGCGGATTATACAGGTCAACAACTACATTGCCGCCAAGCAGGAAGTCTGGAATGCCGCTAACGGTTACGCTGCCGAGGTCGTTAAGCGCAATCTCAGGGTTAAACTTACCCGTAGCTGCATTAACAACAAAGCTGCTCATGGTCATTGTACTGCTTATCTTCTTGCCTGTAGTGCTGCCTGCACCTGCATTGATACTTGTGGCCACGGCCTTGATATAGACTTTTCCGTCCATCATAATCTTGCCGCCAGAAAGTTTAAGCGAGCCGTATGTGGTGTCTTTCTCCTTAAAGTCGAGAGAAGTTACGTTTGCTATTATAGTAAGGTTCGACGAAGTTGAAACATTCTTAAGCGTCAGCTCTGATCCAGACATCGTATATGCATGACCGCCGCAATTAACGTCAGACAATGTCATAAACGCCGGAAGGGCAATGACAATCTGGTCAAACTGGCTTACAACAGACCTTACGTCGCTGAAGTTTATCTGAAGATTTACCGAAGAACTTACCTCAGCGTCAGACAAATCCACCACCTCTTCTGGCTGCTTGCCTTCATAAGTAAATGCCTGAAGCCATCCGTCAGCCACAAGACTTTCGCCTCCGGCACGGGTTGCACGGCTGCGACGGCGCGAACCAGAAGGCGTAGAGAACACAAGTTCAACATCATTAGAAGTCGACGTCTGCTCAGCAACAGTAATCTTATCAATAAAAGGATGAACCGGGGCTACATCGGCACCATCCTGACGGAATACGTAGTCGCCGGTCAGTTCGTCTTCAATAACACTACCATTCTCTTCCAGTTCCAAAACATCCTTCAACGGGATAATCTCTGTTGACATCGAAGGTATCTCGAGACCATCGCCTCCTATACCTATTGTTGAGTCAATCTCATTAAAATCATAGTCATTGTCCGTACATGCGGAAAATCCTAAGATTGCGGCCGTTCCTAAAAGAAGGAACAGCTTAGATGAAAAAGTTCTTTTTCTCATTAGTTCTTTTTATTGGTTTATTTCTTCTTATCAATTTATTTAGGAAACAATTAACATTCTCAATATTAATACAGATTATGCCTGCTTTTTACCGATAAAATTATTTTATACCTATTTTTTAATACCTATAAACAGCGTTTGTTATAAAAGATGTGCAAATTTAATAAAAACTTTTTAAAACAATGCAACTTTTAAACCACTTTATTTTACCAAAAGAACATCCTACAACAGACTGAATACATTTTCACTTTATCCGTAATAATATAACACGCAATATGCACAAACAGCAAGAAACACTAAGTATGATAAAAGTCAAAGACACATTGGCGCACCAAAGAAAACATGAATTCTGAGCCACAAAAGCGACAGAATAACGAAGATAGGACAAAAGAGGGACACGCTTTTTAGCCACAAAAAATGGCGGCTAAATGTTAGCCGCCATTCCCTTTAGCAAAAGCGATAAGGAGTAATTATAAAAAACATCCGTATCAACAAACTGCATTTACTTTCTTTCCCCTTTCATCTTAAATAAAAAACATCAATCTCAAATCAAGTGCTTACATCTTCAACAGACTCCTCATCACTTTAAGGGCAATTATCACAAATCATCTTTTTTCTTACTTTATCAGATTGCTCTGATTGTTGCATATTTTTGAGACCGCCAGATAACTATTTGTATCTGTTCTTTTTCTGCCATAAATATACGAATAAAATTTCATATCACAAAATTTTACGCTTGAAAAATTGCTATTTTTTTATTTTTTATCCATTCAGCCGTCAAAATATCATGATTATTTACATTTTTGAAACAAAAACATTACAATAGAGTTGCATGTTAGTTAAAAAAGCCTTAACTTTGCCGCCGGTTTACAAACGGTAGATTAAGGGGTGCCTGATAAATTGCAGGCTGAGATTAAACCCTGGAACCTGATACGGGTAATTCCGGCGTAGGGATAAACGGCCGAACTAATTTGTTTTTTGGTCTAAAGGATTTAAGCATAAGAAAGTATGCCCCTTTTTGTGTATTTAATTATTAGTTTTTTAATGAAACGTCATTTTTTTGTTGCGGCAACATTGTCATTGGCATTAACCAACGCAACAGCAGCTAACGAAACAGGAAAGACAAAGGCAGACTCGGTAAAGACCGTTGCACTGCAGGAAGTTCAGGTATTGTCTACACGTGCAGGCGAGACAACGCCTATCACGCACACCGACATCAGCAAGTCACAGATAAAGTCGATGAACTACGGCAAGGACGTACCGTTTATCCTCTCACTGACACCATCGGTAACAACAACGTCTGACGCAGGAAACGGCATCGGATACACCAGCATAAGAGTGCGCGGCACCGACCCTACACGAATAAACATAACAGCCAACGGCATTCCAATCAACGACGCAGAGAGCAGCAACGTATACTGGACCAACATGCCCGACTTTGCATCGAGCGTTGAAAGCATGCAGATTCAGCGCGGCGTGGGTACATCAACCAACGGTGCGGGTGCATTCGGTGCCACGATAAACATGCAGACCGAGAACATCGGCGTAAAGCCTTTCGGCGGAATAGACCTCTCTGCCGGAAGTTACGGCTCACACAAGGAAACGTTCCGCTTCGGCACAGGACTTATCAACGGCCATTGGGGCTTCCAGGGACGCCTTTCCAACGTTGGCAGCGACGGCTACATCGACCGTGCATCGTCGAAGCTCGACTCTTATTTCTTGCAGGGCGGATATTTCTCAGACAACACCGTAGTAAAGTTTATCACCTTCAACGGAAAGGAAGAGACATATCATGCATGGAACTATGCTTCACTCTACGAGATGAACCTCTACGGCCGCAGATACAACTCCTGCGGATATATGTATACCGACGAAGACGGCAACATGCACTTCTACGACAACCAGATTGACTATTATCATCAGCAGCACTACCAGTTGCTCTGGAACCAGATTCTGTCACGTGAACTGAGCCTCAACGTGGCCCTGCATTACACAAAGGGATTCGGCTACTACGAAGAATACAAGGACGGAAGAACACTGGCCGAATATACTTTGACCAACGACTGGAGCAAGACGAGCGACCTGGTGCGCCGCAAGCAGATGGACAACGACTTCTACGGAGCCATAGCATCGCTCAACTACAACAACCGTAAGGGTCTGAAGGCAACAATCGGCGGAGGCTGGAACAAATATGACGGCGACCACTACGGCAACGTGCTGTGGGTGAAAAACTTCGACGAAGACATAGAGCCTAACCACAAATATTATGACAACAACGCCAAGAAGACTGACGGCAATATTTACGGAAAGGTAAACTATGAGTTCATAAAGGGACTCAGTGCATACGTTGACCTGCAGTACCGCCATGTAAACTACAAGATGAGCGGACCATGCGACGCATTCGACTACGACACATACAAGCAGATTGTGTTCAACGAAGACAACTCGTTCGACTTCTTCAACCCGAAAGCCGGAATATTCTGGCAGATGAACAACAACCACCAGGCCTACGCCTCGTTTGCCATATCTCACCGCGAGCCGACACGTAACGACTACGAGGACAACCTTGGCGAAGACCTCAAGGCAGAAAGGCTCTACGACTGGGAACTTGGCTATAAGTTCACCACGAACAGATTCTCTGCCGGAGTAAACTTCTACTACATGACTTACAACGACCAGTTTGTGCTCACCGGCGAACTCAACCAGCTCGGCGAGATGATAGCACGCAACGTGGGCGAGAGCTACCGTATGGGCGTTGAGCTGCAGGCCGCATGGCAACCTGTCGACTGGCTGCGCTGGGACGCCAACGCAACATGGAGCCGCAACCGCGCTAAAGACTGGCACATAACACTGAGCGACACGGGCGAAAATGTAACGCTCGGCGACACTCCGCTGTCGTTCTCGCCCGACTTCATATTCAACAACATCTTTACGTTCAACTGGAAAGGACTTAGCGCATCGCTCCAGAGCCAGTACATCGGCGAACAGTATCTCACCAACACCGGCATAAAGAGCTATATCAGCGAGAACGAGAACGGCGGCAACGAGGTGAGCATGATGATTGACAGCTACTTTGTAACCAATCTTGACCTTTCATATACATTCAAGTTGAAAGGTCTGAAAAGCATAACCCTCGGCTGCACTGTATACAATCTGTTCAGCGAGAAATACATGAACAACGGATGGTCTGCCCCGGGCTACAAGAAGAATGCAGACGGCAAGGTAATAGCCTACACTGAAGACGACGAATATGAAACGGGATATGCCGCACAGGCCCCGATAAACTTTATGGCTCATCTCAGCCTGACGTTCTAACAACAGCAGCTGAAAGATGGATTTCAATCAGTTTATGTCACAATATTGGCTCGACATCGTAACAACGGTGTTGGGCCTTATATACATCTGGCTCGAATACAAGGCCAGCATAGCCCTTTGGATTGTAGGCATAGTCATGCCGGCTCTCGACGTGTGGCTCTACTGGACTCACGGACTGTATGGCGACGCAGGCATGGCTGTCTACTACACCGTTGCAGCAATCTACGGCTATGCGGTATGGAAATTCGGGCGCAAGAAGGGTCAGAAAGAAGGCGAAGATATGCCTATCACTCATTTTAGGCGCTCATTAATCCTGCCTGTAACGCTGTTTTTCTTCGTGGCATGGGCATTAACGTGGTGGGTGTTAGTAACCTATACCAACAGCACCGTGCCCGTTACCGACGCCTTTACCAACGCCCTGAGCTTTGTAGGCCTGTGGGCTTTGTCAAGAAAATACATCGAGCAATGGCTCTTCTGGATTGCCGTTGATGCCGTATGCGCATATCTCTACATCGGCAAGGGCATACCCTTCAAGGCTTCACTCTACGCTCTCTATGTGGTAATAGCCGTAATGGGCTACTTTAAGTGGAAGCGGATGATGCAGCAGCAGTCACAGCCGGCATAAGTTCAGGCAGCATCACCCTACCCCATATTTGTCTCATCCATCCCATTTTTCCCATAACTCCCATTCAAAAGAAACAGCAATGCAGAACCTTCTGATAACAACATCCTTCGCCCCTGATGCCGTGATTATCGGCAACGGCGACTTTCCCACTGCCGAAATTCCGCTTGCAGCCATAAGTAATGCACGTTATATATGCTGCTGCGACGGTGCGGCTGCCTGCTATATCTCACGCGGCTTCGTGCCCGACGCGATAGTAGGAGACGGCGACTCACTGGACGAAGTGTTCAAGGAGAAATACCGCGACATACTTCACATCATAGATGAACAGGACGACAACGACCAGACCAAAGCCACTCGCCACTGTCTAAGCATGGGTTTCAGAAGTATTGCATACGTGGGAGCAACGGGAAAGCGAGAAGACCACACACTGGGCAACATCAGTCTGATAGAACGCTACAGGAACGAAATGGGAATAGACGCGGTGATGCTAACCGACCACGGCTACTTTGTTGCAGCCGAAAGCGATGCTGAGTTTGAGACCTTCGCCGGTCAACAAGTCAGCATATTCAACTTTTCTTGCAGCAGGATAGAAAGCAGCGGACTGAAATGGAACTCTTACGCATACGGCAGCTGGTGGCAGGGCACTCTCAACGAGGCCACAGGCAACAGCGTAAAGTTCTGTGCCGATGGCCGCTATCTGGTGTTCCGCACTTACAAGGGAAAGATTTAACATAGGCTTAACGGATAAGAACGGAACTTCTGTTTCATTTATGTGGATATGAACACAGCGGGCGGACAGTCGATAATGACTGTCCGCCCGCTGTGTTTTTTATGAAGTCGGCAACCAAGACATTCCTGTCTGTGCCTGCCATGTGTTCAGACACATATCCTTACCATCCGCCGCCCAAAGCCTTATACAGGTTCACCTTTGCCAGCTGACTGTCCAACAGGGCATTGCTGAGTCCGATCTGAGCATCGAGGTAAGTACGCTGGGCATCAAGCAAGTCCATATAGCCGATGGCTCCGTTTACATATTGGACAAGAGCAAGCGACAATGCCGTCTTCGACGAGTTCTCCAGGTCGTAGCGTGTCTTGTATATTTCCTTCACCTTATTAAAGTTGGCTATGGCATTATATGCATCCTTGAAAGCCGTCAGAACAGCTTTTTCGTATGCATAAGTAGCACGCTCGTATGCAGCTTTTGCTGCTCTGTGGCGAGCCTTGTTCTTGCCCATGGCAAAAATCGGCTGAAGCAGATTGGCGCTCAAGAAGTGGTAAGGCGAGCTTAACACTCCTTTCAGGTCGTCGCTTTCAGTTCCGAGATATCCTGTCAGCGTTATGTTCGGGAACATGCTTGTGTATGCAACGCCCACTTTTGCGTTTGCCGCAATAAGCTGCTGCTCGGCTTCGCGCACATCAGGACGCCGTTCCAGCAGCGATGAAGGCAATCCTACAGGCAGACTGTCAGGGAAGATAACCTCCTGAGGCAGCGTCGAGCGCTCTATGCGGTGCGGATATTCGCCCGTCAGCAATGCCAGTTCGTTTTCCTTTGTGGTTATCTGCAGTTCAAGGTCGGGCACGAGTGTCTCCGTCCTTGACAATTCCACCTGAGCCTGTCGGTATGTAACCTCAGACGTCAGTCCACCTTCATATCGTATGCGCGCAAGATGTTCGCTTTCCCGGCGTGCCGTTACGGTCTGATGTACGATTGACAGTTCGTTGTCGAGTGCCACAAGTTCATAATATGTCTGTGCCACCTGCGCAATGAGGCTAATCTGCAATGCGCGCCGGTTTTCTACAGAGGCCATGAGTTCGGCAATGCTTTCATCGTGTGCCCAGCGCAGTTTTCCCCAGAAGTCGAGTTCCCATGACATTGCTGCCTTCAGGTCAAACTGGTTACTGTTGCCGTGGTGCTCTCTTTCCTTCTCGGCGTAGATCTTAGCCCCGAACGCAGGAAACATATTAGCATAGTTTATACGCTTCATCTCTGCCAGCTCTTTTATCCTGGCTGCCGCCATCTGCATGTCCTTGTTGTAGACAAGAGACTTGGATATGAGGCTTTGCAGGATTGTATCCGTGTAAACCTCTTTCCACGAGATGTCGGCCATGGATGTCGAGTCTGTGTTATCTTCATCAGACAGTGCTGCCGGCAGTTCTATATTCGGACGTGTGTATTTTCTGCCTATCTGACAGGCAGACAGACTTATTGCGGCCGTTAATATCAGCGCATGTATTATGTATTTTAATCCGTGTCTCATAATTTATTGTTGCTGTGCTATCGCTTTTTGTTCCTTGTTCCCTTTCTTAGCCTGCAATCTGTTTTTGGCTTTATATATTGTAATGAAGAAGAATGGAATGAGCTGTATTCCTATGAATACGGCAGCCAGCATTCCGAAGAACACACCCGTACCGATAGCCTTTCGGCTGGCAGATCCCGGTCCTGAGGCAAGCACCATAGGGAGTATGCCCAATATGAATGCGAACGAGGTCATAAGTATCGGGCGGAAGCGCAGTCTAGCTGCGTGCAGCGTGGCTTTGAGAACATTGACGCCCGCGTCGGTTTCATCCTTGGCAAACTCCACAATAAGTATGGCATTCTTAGCCGCAAGTCCCATAAGCATCACAAGTCCGATCTGGAAGTATGTGTCGTTTTCAAGTCCGCAGACTGCAATTCCGATGTAGGCTCCCAATGCAGCCACAGGCAGCGAGAGCAGCACCGCAATAGGTATGCTCCAGCTTTCATACAGTGCGGCGAGGAACAAGAAGACGAAAATGAATACCAGCGAGAGTATTATTCCGGTCTGTCCTCCGGCCTGTTTCTCCTGATATGACAGTCCGCTCCACTCCAGTCCGATATTGTCGGGCAGATGCTCCTTGACAAGTTCTTCCATTATCTCCATGGCCTGTCCTGAACTGTAGCCCTGTGCGGCCGTGCCTCGTATTATTGCCGTGTTGAACATGTTAAAGCGCTTTATGCTGCCGGGACCAGTGGTATATTCGGTGTTGCCCAGCGCAGTCAGCGGAATCATGTCGCCGTTTGAGCCACGGACGAAGTAGAGGCTTATGTTGTCGCGGTGCTCTCTGTATGGGGCTTCAGCCTGTATGTACACTCGGTAAATGCGGTTGAACATGTTGAAGTCGTTGACATACACCGATCCCGTGTAAGCTTTCATTGTTGAGAACACGTCGGCCATAGGCACACCGAGCATCTTCACCTTGTCTCTGTCGACGTCAAAGTAAAGTTGCGGAATTTCTGCCTGCAGCGATGACGACAGACCTGACAGTTCCTTACGCATTGAGGCATAGTGCATCAGCGTGTCGGCAGCGTTCACCAGGTCGTCATAAGTTGCATCGCCGTGAGCTTCGAGCTGCATCTCGAATCCTCCCGACGTACCAAGACCGGGAATTACAGGAGGAGTGGACAGATAAAACTTACACTCGGGATATTCCGACAGTTCACGGCCCACGCCGGCCATAATGTCTTCTATTGTATTATCGTCACGCTCTTTCCACTCTTTCAATATAACGGTGAGCTGTGCCCTTGTCTGGCTTGTTCCGACGCGCGGGCTCGATCCTGTTACGTTCTGCACATACTCCACAGCAGGATTCTTCATCAGGAAGCTAACCGCCCTTTCGGTTACGGCACGTGTGCGTTCGAGGGTTGTTCCTTCTGGCATTTCCAATTCCACGGTGAAGTATCCCTGGTCTTCCGACGGCAGGAAGCTGGTAGGCGTAAGCTTGTTGAATATGAATATGGCAATCAGAATCATGCAGAACCCTATGCCAACGCGACGGGGATTCTTGATTATTCTTGATATTCCGGCTAAATATTTGTTGTTGCCAAGGTCGAGCCACCTGTTGATAGCCGTGAACACCTTGTTCTTAGGCTTATTTTTGTCCGTGGGCTTGAGTATCAGAGAACACATCACAGGGCTGAGCGTGAGCGCCACTACCGTAGAAAGCAGCACAGAGATTACGATCGTTACGCTGAACTGGCGGTACAGCTGTCCTGTTATGCCCGACAGGAAACTAACCGGCACAAACACGGCAGCCAGGACAAGCGACGTGGCAACAAGCGCTCCCGTCAGTCCGTTCATGGCCTTCTTGGTGGCTTCATACGGACTGAGATGCTCCTCTTCCATTATGCGCTCCACGTTCTCCACGACGACAATGGCATCGTCTACCACAAGGCCTATGGCAAGCACAAGGCCAAGCAGGGTGAGCATGTTGAGCGAGAAGCCCAAAATCAACATGAAGCCGAACGTTCCTATCAGTGATATCGGCACGGCCACAAGCGGGATGAGTGTGGCACGCCAGCTCTGAAGGAAGAGGAACACGACGACGATAACGAGTACAAGTGCTTCAAACAGAGTCTTGTATACCTCGTGGATCGACTCCGATATGTATGTCGTCATATCGAACGGTATCTCGTATTTTACGCCCTCCGGGAAGTTGTGGCTTATCTCCTCCATTGCCTTCTTCACGTTCTCTGCCACTTCCATCGCATTTGCACCGGGGAGCATGTATATGCCGAGCACGGCAGCATTGCCGCCGTTTATTCCACTTTCGGTATTGTACGACTGCGCTTCGAGAGAAACGCGGGCAACGTCTCTCAGGCGTATGAACGAACCGTCGGCATTGGCCCTCAGTACGATTTCCTCAAACTGGCCAACAGAAGACAGACGTCCTTGTGCCGTGATTGGTATCGTGAAGTCGAGTCCCTTTACAGGTTGCTGGCCCAATACGCCGGCCGCCGACTCGCGGTTCTGGTCTTTCAGGGCGTTCTGCACATCTTGCACCGTGAGGCCGAAGCTTGCCAGTCGCGCGGGGTCAAGCCATATCTGCATGGCATAGTAGCGGCTGCCCACGTTAGACACTCTCCCCAAACCGACAGTTACGCTCAACAGGTCGACCACGTTGAGTGTGGCAAAGTTGCTGAGATATATTTCGTCAAACTTTTCATCGTTTGATGTCAGACAGATAGTCATCAGCTGGCTTGCTGCCTGCTTTTCTATCTCGATGCCGTTCTGCACCACCTCGGCCGGCAGACGCGACTCTGCCAGTTTTATGCGGTTCTGTATTTCCACAGCCGACAGGTCGGGGTCGGCAGAAATGTCAAACGTAACTGTCGCCGAGAACGAACCTGAATTGGAGCTGTTTGACTCCATGTAAATCATGCCCGGAGTTCCGTTCAGCTCCTGCTCTATAGGCGTGGCCACAGCCTGCGACACAGTGAGCGCGCTGGCTCCCGGATAGGAGGCGCTGATCTTTACCACCGGAGGCGTTATTTGCGGATACTGGTCTATGGGCAGCATTGTAAGTCCGATAAGTCCAACAATGACTATGAGGACTGATATTACTATCGAAAAGACCGGTCTGTCTATGAAGAAGTTTACTTTCATCTATTCGGAAGCTTTTATTTTAATTGGTTTTCGCTTGCGGACGGACCGCAGTCTTCTTTCTGTTGGCTACGCGCACTTTCATTCCTGGCGTAAGCTTGTGGTATCCCTCGCTGATTATGGTTTCGCCGGGGGCGAGTCCTCTCTCCACCACAACCTTGTTGCCGAACTCAGGGCCAAGCTCGATAAAGCGGCGCTCGGCCGTAGAGTCGCGCCTCATTACGAAGACATAGGCTCCACCCTTCTCTATGATGAGTGCCTTCTGCGGTACAACAGTTGCGTTTTCGCGGACATCGAGCAATGCGTGCACTTTCGTAAACTGTCCCGGAAGCAGCACGTGATCAGGGTTGGGCATCTCTGCACGTACAGAGAATGTTCCAGTCTTCGGGCTTACCTGCGGTTCGGCAAAGTCGACGAGTCCCTTATATGGATATGTGCTGTTGTCGGGCAGCGTTATTGTTACATACGGCTGCCATGAGCGGGGCGGGGCGCGCCGGCCGTTGCAAGCAT
>OCPP01000824.1_pt1 | contig 19773 bp, 18 predicted proteins | sample 1538211 | NCBI WGS metagenome assembly OCPP01 (sample SAMEA2580193, study PRJEB22360) | human gut metagenome | biome: human gut; feature: human-associated habitat; material: faeces | place: Denmark | collected 2008/2010
CAGGGTGCCCCCGCCACTACATCATGCGCTCCAGCTGGGTCATCGGCGAGGGGCACAACTTCGTGAAGACCATGAAGGCACTCTCAGACCGCGTCGCCGACCCGGACGACAAGCTCGAGCAGGTCACCGTGGTCGACGACCAGCTGGGCCGCCTGACCTTCACGCGCGACATGGCCGAGGCCATCTTCCACGTGCTGGGGACGCACGCCCCCTACGGCACCTACGACTGCACCGGATCCGGCGCGGTGAAGTCCTGGGCGGACATCGCACGCGCCGTCTTCGAGGCCGCCAACGGCAACGGGGAGAAGGTCGTGCCGGTTTCGACCGCCGACTACTACGCGAATGCCGCCGGCCCCATCGCCCCGCGCCCGGTCCACTCCGCGCTCGACCTGTCCAGGCTCGAGGCCGCCGGCTTCCACATGCCCGACTGGGAGGAAGAGCTGGGGGAGTACCTCAAGGCTTTCGCCATACAGGATGGTGAAGCCTGATGTTTGGTCAATATGGTCCTTTCGAAACGTTTAAAAATGTGTGGGCGCTGCTTCTCACCAAGGTGTTGTTCCCTGGTGCGAGACTTGTCCGCCGCCCCTTTTACCTTCGTGGTGGCAAGTGTCGCTTCGTTTATGGTGAGGGCTTCACCTGTGGTTATTCTTGTCGTTTCGACCTTGCTGGTGACGGCACCCCTCTAATTGTTGGCAAGAACTGCAAGATAAACGATCGAGTTCATATCTCTGCGCATGAGAGTGTCGTTATCGGAGATAACGTGCTCATGGCTTCGAATATTTTTATATCTGATAACAGTCATGGGTCCTATGACGACGATCCCTCGTTGCCCGATATGGCGCCCGATGATCGAAAGATCGTTACTAAGCCCGTGCGCATTGGCAATAACGTGTGGATAGGCGAAGGTGCAGCGGTGATGCCTGGTGTGAGCATTGGAAACGGCGTGATTATCGGTACCAATGCGGTGGTGACTCATGACGTTCCCGACAACGTAATCGTTGCCGGGGTTCCCGCTAAACCCATTAAACGATTTGTCGGTGAGGGGTGGCTTCCCAGTGGAAAACGGTAAGACCCCAAAGGTAAGCATCGTCGTCCCCATGTATAACGTGGGCGAATGCGCCGCGGCTTGTCTTCGCTCCCTTATGGGCCAGACGTATAAAAATATAGAAATTTTGGTCGTTGATGACGGGGCGACCGACAATACGGCAGATATCTGTGTCCGTACCATTGCAGATGACGATCGCGTTAAGCTTGTGCACAAGGAGAACGGAGGCCTATCCTCCGCTCGAAACTTCGGCCTTGCCTGCGCCACAGGTGACTTCGTTACATTTGTGGACGGTGACGACGTTCTGGACGAGAGGGCTGTAGGACATATGGTTGCCCTTGCGCAGAAGACCGGTGCGCCCCTTGTCACATGTGAATATAAGAAAATTGATTCGACTGAAGACTTTGGTTGTCAAGAGATTGGTGAAGGCAAGATCGTTTCCGGCGACGAACTTCTTGGAATGTTGCTTCTGCTTAACGGTGAGTCCGGCTCTGCCTGCGCGAAGCTGTACGCTAGGGAACTATTCCCACTCCTTGCGTTTCCCGAGGGGCAACTGTTCGAGGACTTTGGCGTTGAAGCTACTGTCTTCTCTAGCGTTGATAAGGCTTGTATTTCTGGCGCAGAGCTTTATGGCTATCTTGCCCGCGAGGGTTCCATTACTACGAATAAGAAATACGAAGACAAACACCTTGAGGGCATGGAAGCGTCTTTGTCAACTGTGAGAGACGTGGTTGATGATAGACCTGAGTTGAAAGATGCGTTTGCTTGCTTTGAGGCTTTTTGCTCTCTTCGCGTTGCGTCGAGGCTGGATTTGAATAAATGCATCGACAGGCGCAAGGCTAAGGCTTATATCCTTAATGCGAGGAAACGCTGCAGGAAGGTCGCCGGCAACCCTCTTGCGAGCAAGACTTGGCGCATTCGCTGCGGGCTTTTTGCATCTTCGCCAGCACTTCATAATCTTGTATACAGCCTTTACGGCAACTTGACCGGAAAGGTCGTAGGATGATGGATACACTCGAGCTTGATTTGTCAAACTCGCATCGCATTGCTCCTCGCAAATCTGACGCCGGTGCATATAACAACGCCTATTTTCTCCTCGCCCTTCTATCATGCTTTCTCTTTCCTTTTGCTTCGATTTTCTTCATTATTCTTTATATTAGGTCCGAGAAGCATTCGAGTGTGGGCCTGGCGATTCTTGTTGGTCTTTGCTCTGGCGCAATTGCCTATGGGGTTAATACGACATTAATGGCTGACATTGATCGATATACCAACAGTCTGCCTATCTTTCGTGAGACATCATTTTGGGACCTCCTTTCAATCAAGGGTGTCTATTCCTCTGTGGGGTCTCATGGTTACAACCTTTTTGCTTGGATTGTTTCGAGATTTAATGATGACCATCTTCTGCGAAGCGCAGTTACAGCAACTTTTTACTCAGTCTTGGCCTTTATTGTTGACGATTATGCCGCGCTTCAGGGGTGGTCGTTTAGGAGGACTTGTGCCGCCCTTTTGATTTCAGTGGCAATCCCACCGTTTTTCAACGTTCTCTCTTATGCAAAAAGTACCCCGGCTTTTTCGTTGCTTCTGTTGGCACTCTATTTGGACTTTGGGAAGCGTACCGGGCCGGTTGTATTGATTTTGCTTTACGCCTTTGCCGCCTCTACTCATTCATCTGTTTTACCGGTGATAGCTTTAAGAGTTGTGCTGCTTTTCGTAAAAAATGAGATTGCCATTTACGGCATCAGTCTTGCATTACTTCCTTTATCAAATATGCTTTCCGCCGCCTTACCGGCCTCCTTCAGGACGATACCTGTTCTTTCTCTATTTATGAGCGCTTTGGATAAGTTTTCTGTATATAGCGAGTTCAGCGATTGGGGATGGGCCGCGGCATCTCAACATAGTGTGTTGCTTATGGGGTACCGATATTATTTTGAAGCTATCGCTGTTTTCTGCATCCTTTTGGTGTTTAGGCGTTACGACGTTTCTAAATCCGGTTTGCTTGTTTTTTCAGGCATTTGGTCTGCCCTATGCATTGCAGTTTCAGTATTTTTTGCCGCAGATGTTTTCTTTCGGTATGCGATGCCTTGCTCAACGTTGTTTGTCTTAGCTTCTTTGAGTCATAAGGATGATGCCGTAAATCTATTTATAGATATCGCACTTGCGATTATTGCGGTTATCGGTTTTGTCGTTCAGTGGGCTTATCTTGCAAGCGTCGCCGATATGTCCTGCTTTATTCTTCATGGTTTGTTCGGAGTTTAGTTTTGAGTTCTCAACACAAACATTTCTACAGCAATGTCGTTTGGCAGTACGGACTGCAGATTGTTAAGTACATTTTTCCCCTCATTACGCTGCCTTATCTGACTCGTGTGCTTCTGCCGGAGGGTTACGCGATCTACGCGTATGTTGTGTCGTTCATGACTTTCGCCCAGACTTTCGTCGATTTTGGCTTCAACCTTTCCGGTACTAAACGCATAGCAAAATCCGAGACTGTCGAAGAGGAGAACCGGGCTATCGGCGCTGTGACAGAGGCTCGCCTATTGCTTGGTGTAGTGACCGGCGCTGTCGTTGTTGTTGTGGCCTGGTTCATCCCCATTACTCATTCGAACATGCTATATACCATGCTTGCATTTGTTGCTGTATTCGGTAAGGCACTTGCTCCGGACTTTCTTTTCCAGGGACATGAAAACATGGGTCCATTGACGACTCGCTATTTTGTCTCGAAGGGTGTCTCTACTGCCTTGACGTTCGTCGTTGTCCATTCTATCGATGACATTCTGTGGATTCCTATTCTCGACATCCTTTCGAGCGTTATTGCCCTTGCCTGGTCTTTCATTTCCGCCAAGCGAATGTTCGGTACCACCATTACGTTCGTGCCCCTATGCGAGGCGCTTTCAGAGCTGAAGGTTTCCGCGCTCTATTGTTTCTCGAACATGGCCTCCGTCGTTTTTTCCGGTTTCACTACGCTTTTGATTGGTATCGTGATTACCAACAAGGTGATGATTTCCTACTGGTCCCTTGCTGTGACTGCAATTAATGCCATCCAGTCCCTTTATTCGCCAATTGTGAACAGTCTGTACCCCCATATGGTCAAGGGGAGTGACTACGGTTTTGCAAGGAAGTTGCTCCTAGTCTCTATACCCGTCCTGCTCATTGGCACCATCGCTTTCGCAGCACTTTCCGATGTAGTTATGCTCGTGCTCGGTGGCAAGGACTATCTATCAGGTTCCTGGGTTATCGCCTGGGCTTCACCCGTACTCGTGTTTTCCTTCTATGCAACGATGGTCGGCTGGCCGATTCTTGGCGCCTCTGGCAAAGTCACTGAGGTTACCTTCACCACAGTTGGATCTGCTGTATTTTGCATTGTTTCGCTTTTGACCGTGTCTGCAATAGGAGTCGCAAGTTTGCAGGTCATTTGCATCATCCGTTGCCTTACTGAGGCAATTATGTGCGTGAGTCGCATTTGGCTCGCGCGCGGATACTTGTTTCCGTCTCGAAGTGTTACCGCCGATTGCGAAAGGTAAGGAATAAGAAATGAAAAAGTGTGTCGGTATATTGTCACGCCATGCAGTGCCGAACTACGGTTCCATTCTGCAAGCATATGCCCTTCAGGATGCGTTCGCCTCAATGGGTATCAATGCTGAGTATGTTGACTACCGCATCCCCCGGGACTTTCCTTTAGCAGATGCCATGAGGACCTCTGGCGCGCTCGGTCCGATTCGTGCGATTCCAAAAGCGATTGGTGCCCGTAAGTTCGAGGCGATGAGGAGTGATTTGTTGAGGCAGAGCCGTAGGGTTACCGACTCAGAAGAGCTCGGTAAGCTTCTTGCGGAGTATCCTGTCCTTTGTGTGGGAGGCGACCAAGTGTGGAACATCATGTCTGATGGAAACATCGAGGGCGCCTACCTTTTGGAGAGCGCATCAGACGATGCCTACAAGTTCTCCTTCTCTTCCTCCTTTGGTAAAAATGGCCTCGATCCACGCGAACGCGAACGTGCCGCCAAAGCGTTTGCGCGCTTTGATAGGCTTTCAGTGCGCGAGGAAAGTGGGCAGAAAACTCTTGAGGAAATGGGACTTGAGGCGCAAACCGTTGTTGACCCCGTGCACCTGCTCTCAAAGGAGGCCTGGTTTGATCGTGTTGAGCCTCGTGCTCCCCGTGGGGTGAATGGGAAGTACTGCCTGATCTACAACCTGCATCCAAGCGATGCATTCGACCGCTATTCTGCTGCCGCATGCAAGTCACTCGGCCTCGAGGTCGTTAGCATTCGTCCGTCGCTTCGTAAGACGATGGGGAAGAATTTGTTCTACCCGTCGCTTCATGAATTCCTTTGGCTGTTTGACAATGCTACCTGCGTGCTCACGGATTCATTCCACGGGACTGCTTTTTCGTTGCTGTTCAATACGCCCTTTGTCGATATTCTGCCTGAGCAGTATGCGGAGCGTAACAAAGCAATTCTTTCTCGCTACGGGTTGGATTCCCGCATAAGCACGGAGCTTCAGCCAGAAGAGCTTTGCCTCAACGATTTTGATTGGGCGGGCGTCAATGAGTCACTTGCCGTCAACCGTGAGTCCTCCTTGGAGTTCCTTTGTGACACCGTTGGCGAGTTCTCCGCCTGTCTTGCTCGCTAGAATAATGAATGGAAGGTCGTATTTTGAGTCAGCCATCTGTTTCCATCATCGTCGCTGTTTACAAATCTGAACAATTTCTGCCGAAGCTTCTTCATTCCTTTGAGGTTCAAACCCATAAGAATCTCCAGATTATTCTCGTTGACGATGGTTCTCCCGATGACAGCGGTCGCATCTGTGATGACTATGCTACACGTGACCCTAGGGCTATTGTTATTCACAAGCCTAATGGCGGCACTTGCTCCGCTAGGAATGCGGGACTTGGTGTCGCGACGGGTGACTATCTCATGATTGTGGACGGTGACGACTGGCTGGAGCCCGATTGCGTCGAATATTTGGTCGACTTGGCAGAGAACACCGGCTCCGACATGTCCTACTCGGTGAATCTCTTTACAACGCGCGATAGGGAGCAGATTGTTGAGGATGTCCGAGAGACCTGGTCGGCAGAGCGCGCTACCTCTGCCATCATCTATCCCTTTATGCGACTAGGGCCTTGGAATAAGTTGTACAAACGTTCCGTAGTTGTCGACAACAATATTTCGTTTTCCGTTCCTTGGTTCGGCGAGGGTCTGTACTTTGCTACCGAGGTTGCACAGCACTCTAATCATGTGGGCGTCGGTAGACGTAAGGTTTACAACTACCGTTTGAATAACATGGGTAGCGGTCTTACCAACTACAACGTTCAAAATGGCAAGAACGCCCTTGGAAATATTAAATTCATTAAAGAGAACTTGACTCTGGACACTCCGATGGTTCGCCACGCATGCGATTGGCATATCTGGCGAAACTACGAGTTCCTACTCACTCAGATAATAGGTGCGGATGAAATGGACTCCGAAGGCAAGCTCGCGAAAGAATGTGCAGCGTACGTTAGGAAGAACTGGCTGTCCGTGTTCAAGAACAGCGAAGTCGACCGTTCCGAGAAGGTAAAGATCGCATGCTGCGGCATGGCACCCGTGCTTTACGCGAAGCTGGTCATAGATCGAAACCGGAAGGGGCTCGAGGCTGATAAAGGCAAGTTCATGGATGTCGAGGAGTAGGTGCATGGCGAATCTAAAGCACGCAATCAAGCAGGGCATCGTTGCTCTCAAAGCCAAGAATATACAGCCTGTGATGCAGACCGTCGGCGATGAATGCCTGCTCAAGGGGAAGACTGCCCTCGTTGTGGGAGGCTCAGGTGGAATCGGCAAGGCGGTCGCCAAGGCGTTCCTGAAGAACGGCGCGAATGTTGTCATCGCCGGCACTAGGCGCGCGAAGGTCGACAAGGTGGTGTTAGAGCTTGGCGAGAAGTGCGCCGGGGTTGTTGTCGACCTTGCCGAGCCAGAGACCTTTTCGAAAGTCATCGACGAGGCGGTGGCATTCTACGGCCCCATCGATATCCTAGTCAATTCTGCCGGCGTTCACACCGAGGACGTCTCCATGGGCGGGTTTCTCGATTTTTCAGTTGAGGAATACGATCGCATCTTGGACATCAACCTGCGCGGCGTCTACTTCATGGTGCAGTCTGTTGCAAAGCGCATGATTTCCGATAAGGTCAGCAATGGGCATATCCTTATCGTCTCATCCTCGGCTGGCAACGAGCCCGCATGGTCTCCCTACCGCGTATCGAAGTGGGGTCTGAAGGGCATCACTGAGGGCATGGCTTCCGCCCTCGTTCCTCATGGCATTGTAGTCAACGCGATTGCGCCCGGCAGCACGGCGACTCCTCTTCTTGGCGTCGAGGAGGGTGACAGCATCTCTGCTGAGGACAACAGACTTGGCAGGTTCGCCATGCCCGAGGAGATCGCGGAATTCGCTGTGATGTTGGCCAGCCCCATGGGCGACATGGTGGTTGGTGACACTTTGTACGTCTCCGGTGGCCGTGGGGTCTGTGATATCCGGTAGCGGCTTTGCGGGCGCTTCAAAGTATGAGATCGCCTTTACCGCAGAAGCAGCTTGGCTGCCTCGGAGGCTTGCGTCGAACCGTCTTCGAGGTAGACTAAGCATCGGAATAGCCTCTTTGTCAAGCCTTCGGTTGCAGTGAAACTTATGGTGCTGCTTTTCGAGGTGACACCTCCGATTGCGGTGTTGTACCAGGTCCTGCCTCCGTTGTCAGAACATTGCCATTGAAATGCGGCCGCGTGCTCAGCGTCGATTGAGAACGAGGCCTCAATTCCTGCGCTCGTTGCGCAATCTTTCGGCTGCGTGGTGATCCTCTCTTTATTCGACAATAACGAGAGTTTGGCGTTTTGAGTCGCAGCTGTTGTTCCATCCTGGAAGGTGACAACGCACCTGTAGAGACGTTTCGCAAGTGCGGCACTGGCGGTGAACCGCAGCGTAGGCAGCTTTGAGGCGGCATTGCCAATCCCGGTGTCGTACCAGCCCTTCCCATCATTGTCGGAACATTGCCACTGGTACGAGATGGCACCTAGGGCTCGCACGGAGAAAGACGCTTCGGATCCAGTCGAGGCGGCCGTGTCTCGCGGTTGCCCGGTTATTTGGTTAGCGCTTAGTTTTAGTTGCGCAGTGTTTGAAGCCGAGCTAGTCCCATCAGGGAAGAATGCCAAGCATCTATAGCGGCGTTTTGACAATCCCGTACTTGCAGTGAACTCGATTCTCGCCTGCGTGGAAGTCTCACCTCCGATCCCCGTGTTGTACCATGATCTGCCCTCATTGTCGGAGCATTGCCACTGGAACGAAGTAGCCCGCTCTGCTTCGATGGCGAAGAACGCTGTTGACCCTGCGGCAGTTGTGCAGTCTTCGGGCTGGGAGCTGATGGCGTATCGGGTGACAAGGACGAGGCGTGCGGGCTCGCTTGCGAGGGTGCTGCTGTTCGGGAACGAGACTAGGCAGCGGTAGAGCCTCTTCGCGAGCTGGGCATTGGATGCAAACCTCAGGGTTTTCTGCCTGGAAGTTTCGCCGCCTATACCCGTGTTGTACCAACTTGAACCTCCGTTGTCGGAGCATTGCCATTGGAACGATGTCGCGCTTGGTGCCGTTACGGTGAATTCGGCTTGGGCTCCGTTGTATACTTCACAGTCCTTCGGCATGGTTGTTATGGCGTACGTGGTCTCATAGCTTGCTGTGAGGTCGTACTTGGCGCTCCATTTGCTGTTCGATTCTTTTGTGACGCTAGATGCCGCAGTAAGCTCAACCTTGGTGCCACCGGTCTTCCACTCCCTCTGATTCATCGCATAAGCAACAATCCCGTTCTGAATCCCCGAGATACTCGGCGGGAAGGACTGGTTATCTGCATTGATGGAAAAGCCCTCTTCCTTGGCATCCAGGTGCTGCTGAATGCGGTCGGCATATTTCTCGGCCCATTCATCGGCCTTGCCATTTCGCACAAAGTAATTGTTGGACAGGTCGGTTGAACGATAGGCGTAGTCGGCCTTTTGATAGTTTGCCGTGTGGTCGGAGTGGGCGATTGCCATGAGCTCGTCGGTCAGGCCAAAGTACAGATGGCGCTGGTCCAGGTCTCCGTACCAGTTGTCGCTGGTGTCGTCCCAGGTTAGGTCCATCTGGCACCATTTGCCGTCGATCTTTACGGCGTTCCAGGTGTGGCCGTTGCCGGTGATGCGGCCGTTGGCGATGCCCGCTGCGTCAAGGAGCTTGGAGTAGATGCGCTGGTAGCTCTCGCAGGTGCCCTGGTGGCGCGTGAGGCCGCTTTCGGCCGAGCACCAGTTGAGGCTGTGGTCGTACTCCAGCTGGTCGAGCGTCCAGTCGTGGAGCCACAGCGCCATGTCGTATTCCGAGCCGTTTGTCTGTTGCCTGCACAGGTCCACGGCGTCGTTGACGATCTTCGTGACGCTCGGGCGGGCGGCGTCGTTTACGGTCACCTCCGCCGTGGTGCGCAGGTAGTAGATCCCCTTGTCGTTTTGGGGGTCGTTTCTGTCGTTGTCCATAAAGTAGAAGTAGATTCGGTATGTGCCCGATGCCGTGAAGTCGAAGGTAAAGTCGTGGCCCGCGGTGCCCAGGCTGCAGTAGCTGGCCCATGCCGCGCGCGACGGGTCGCAGACGCTTTCCTGACTGCCGCCGTCCCAATAGGTGGGCACGTCCATGCGCGCCTTGGCCTGGGACGAGCCGTTGGCCTGGGTTACGTGGAAGGTTGTCGCGGTGCCCGCGGGTGCGTCGTTCCACGAGACGGTGAAGGCGACGTCGTTTTGGGTTGCGGTGGCGGAGTGTGCGTAGCCGGTTTGTGACGTGGTGGAGATGGCCTCGGGCGTGGGGGTGGTTTGGGCGCGGAGGGATGAGGTGGGGTTGGCCGCGTCGGTTGCGGCGATGGTGCCGGGCGTGGTGGGGGTGCCGTCGGCGCTTTCCATGTTAGCTGCGCTGGTGCCGGTGGATGTTGCGGCGCCGTCCTCTACGGTATCTGCTGTCGCATTTGTGTTGGTGCCTTCTTCGGCCTTGTCTGTGTCGCTGCTCGTGGCGTCGGCTTGCGCCTGCTGCTCGGCTGTTTCTTGAGGCTGAATCGCCTCCGCAATGGCTGCCATGGGCATCGTCGCGCCGACCATGGACGCGCACGCGATCGCGCAGAGCAGGTAGTAAATAGGTCGTTTCATAGCGGAGCCTCTCGGTGAGCAGCCAATAGGGTCCGAAGGCAGCTCCAGGCCAGCACTCCGCACATATTTTGTTGGGACTTATTTTACGGGAACCCCAGTCAACATCAGCGAACTTTCTGGGGAATGTTGGGGAGGGGAGTGATGGTTGGTTGCCCGGTGACGTTGTGGATCGCGTTGTGTTGACTATGCCTGATGCGGCAAATCCAGCATGAGGCCGCCTTGCGCCTCTTCGAGACTCGCCACCGAGACCTTCCAGGAAAAGTCCGAGAGGCCGCTGCCGAGGTATAGGTCTGTATGGCAACGCTCTTCATGTGCCCTCCTCTGCTCTTGTCGCTGCTTTTTAATCGCCATTCGACTGGCTGCGATCCGACGATTAAGGGCAGGCCGAACATGTCATATTTTTTTGAGGAGTTTTCGCTCCGCTTGCCGCTAGGGCTGCGACAGCGCTTCCGCTGGAGACCTCGGATTCAAGCATGGAGGATGCGGCACGGCCATACCCTCCTGACACGGGCGACAATCTAGAGCGTGTGGGCGTGGCAGGCTTGCTTGCGCCGGTGAGCCCCTGCTACGGCGGTGTTGCTTCATTTTAATTATGTATGTGTCGAGCGGCTATTGCCGTGTGCGGTCTTGTTATTTATTGGGGTTATTATGCCCGTATGGATCATCTCGGAATATCTGTTGATATCAATACATTTTCATTTGGTTAAATTTTATCGAAGGAAGGCATACGCATGACTATTGTTGACCCTGCTGCCCTTCAAGCATTTTGTGCCTTTGCAACGCTTGTTCTGACGGTATATGTTGCTTGGCGTGATACAAAACAAATGAAAAGCGACGAGGCGCGCCGGAAAGAGGCCGAAATGCTGGCGCAGCCGTCTTCAATCGCTGCATGGCTTGAAAGGAGTTCCTCGGGCGAGGCGTGTCTTGTTATACGTAACGAAAGTGATCTCCCCGTATACGAGGTGGTCGTTACAATCGTTGTTACTTATGGAGCGGGCTGCTCTAAGGGGGAGGATTTAGGTCCCTCATACCAATATAGGAAGAAGTTCGACTTGGTTCCTTCGGGATTTTATTCTAGCGATATCGACATACGCGGCTTCGAAGGAATGCATAGGCATCCGTTGGTTGAGATTGCCTTTGCCTGTGCAAACGGAACATTTTGGGTTCGCCGCGGAAATGGCGTACTAATTCATCTCGACTCGTCACCGTTTAACTACTATGAGCTCGGTCTCCCCGTCGAATTCGATTCGATTACCCCATATCAAAAAAGTTGATGCTCGATCTGCACTGTTGTTGATCTGGGGAGTTATCGCAGCGGTAACATTGTCTGGAAAGAAAAATTTCGAATTTTCGATGGCGGGGCTAACGTGAGGACGTTTATTAAATGCGACTTTCACATCCATTCGAGTTCAGATTTCAGCAGGACTTATTCTGAATCCGATTTTCTGGACGCTCTAGAATCAAGCGGCTTGGATTGTGTCGCAATTACAGACCATAATGGTATTGACTTAGATTTGTATAAGCGTGCTAAAGCTCGACTGGATTCCAAGGGCATTGGCCTACTTGCTGGTGTTGAGCTCAATCTTAAGTTGAGCCAAACTACAATTGGCGAGTACGGCCTATACGTTGCAACAAAGCCGTCAAAGAGCTACTTCCATGCGATCGTCCTTGCTTCTATTGATGATATTGAGCAGCTTTCAAATAAGGTGGATAAACTATTCATTGATGCTGGAATATTCACTCAGGGCGATGTAAATAGCGTCGCGAATGGGGCGATGAGTCGCAAGTCTCTTTCAATTAAGGCTGATGGTAAGGCAATTGACCTTGCGGAGCTTCAGACCGCACTTCAATCTCTGCCGCATTATTTCATTCCTCACGAGAGCAAGGGAAGCAGGAATCTATCCGATTACCTTCCGATTAGATGTCCCAGCAGCGGTCAAACAAAAGCTAACAGTAATTATCGCAACAGCCTTTTTTATTACAATCATGGTCAAGCTGTTGAAGGGGGCGAAAAAAGCCGGGGACGAATTTCGAATCGTCTTAGCCGAGAATACAACAGCACGGTTGCCGCGCTCTTATTCAGCGATGCTGAGGAGCTTCAGGAGATAGGAGCAAAGTATACGTGGATTGACTTTGACGGCAATCTCGCTTCGCTTCAGCTTGCTATTAGCGATCCTGAGAGCAGGATTAGGACTTCGGAACAATCTACGGATAACCCTCAGCTCAATTTGATGAATTTTCTTGAGTCGATTTCTTTTGACACGGTATCGTCTCAGGAAGAATCGGGGGAACATTATGATCTTAAGTTTGTTCCCGGATACAACGGAATAGTTGGGTCGCGTGGCAGCGGAAAGAGCCTGCTGGCCCATGTTCTTGTCGGTGAAAATCTCAATCCTTATAAAGACATTATCGACATCAGTAGTATTCGCTATAAACGTTTTGGCGGTGTGGAGAGTTCTAACCCGCCTTCTTATCTATATCTTGGTCAAGGAGCTCTCGAGAAGATATTTGAGAATGAGGACTATTCCGACATCCCTGTTCTTGAACAGATAATCTCTTCGCAGAAGAAGGCATGTGAAGAGAAATCTAGTGAGGCAGCAAATTCAATCGATGGTCTATTGGATTTGCAAGAAAAGCTACTAGAAGCTTTTATGAAAAGATATTCTACTGGGTGCATTCACTTTGATTTTCTAAAGAAACCTGAGCCCTCTGGGGTGAGCTTACCTGTTCCAAGTGCAAGCATTCCAAGTGACAAGGATAAGGTTTCTAGGGTTCGAGACAGCTTTCTTACTGCATCTGAGCTTATCGACCAGGCTAAAACAGAGATTGACGATATCGAGCTGGATGCTACCTATCCAGAGAATCAATTTCTTATGCAGGCTCTGGTCCGTGAAACTAATGAAATCAAGGGCGATCTTGTTGCCCTGGAAACGAGGATTAGTCGATTTGCCAAAACTGTAGACCAGGCTTCAGTTTGGTTTGAGGACAGGGAATGGCTTGTTGCGCAGTTTTGTCAATTATTGTCAGATTCTAATAGAAAAGACAATTCTATTTTAAGGAACGATTATTTAAGCAAGCGAGATGAATCTAAGTCATTTTTACGTGATCTTCTTGAGTTGCGCATAGCCGTTTCTGAGATTGATTATCAAATTGACTGCTTGCGCAATTGTCAGCTTGCGCCTTTGCCCGATGACCCATGCATCTCTTCCGCTAAACAGATTGTTGTTAAATTTGGTTACATTGACGAATGCTCTTATTCTGACATTGCGGGAAATCTGATCAAAGGTCGTAACCGAACGAGTGAAGAGGCTTTGGTTCTTACTTGCCTTAACCAAAATGAACCGATCCAAGTCAAAGGTCTCTATAACGGCAGTAAATTCAAGTTGCGGGGAGGTGCTAGCGCGGGTTCATATATTAAAAAGTACTTCGAATTACTGAAAGGAAAGCTTCGCCTTCAGAATAATCTGAAAACTGAGATTGAGCTTGACGGCGCATCCCTTTCTAACATGTCTCCTGGCATGCGAGCGGATGCGCTATTACAGTTGTTCTTGGAAAAGGCGTCAGCTGGCAATGGGCCATGTTACATCGTTCTGGATCAACCCGAGGATAATCTTGATGTTAGAACAATCAGTCAATTCCTGGTTGATAAGCTGAAGTCAATGAAATTTGATATCCAGTTGTTTGTTGTTAGTCATTCGGCTCCTGTAATTGTTAACGGTGACGCAAGGCTTATTGTGTCCTGTCAGGAGGATGAAGGTAAAATCAGTTATGGAACTGGCGTATTGAGTGACGACAAAACAAAGCAAATAGTTGCTGATGTTCTCGATGGCGGCGAACGTTATCTTAAGATGCGCTTTAACAAGTATAATTTTCAACTTGGTGATAACAGATGATTAATTGTGACAATAATGGTTCAATTTTGGTCAATGCCAATAATTGCTCCTACAAGCTTTCTAACAGCGATGATTATACCGATTTTCTTTTGTGGCTGACCTCTCCTAACCCTGCCGACAGCATCGATGGTTCGGCATTTGAGGTTGATGAAAGCGTGCCCGAAGAACATCGCGAGCTTGCTCAGCGTTACGCTGAGTTTCTAACCGAGTTTGCGAAAATTCGAGCGGAGCGCCTCTCGTCAAAGGACGAGGGCGGATACGATCAACTGAAAAGTAGGGTTAATGAGTTGATAGATTCATTTAAAGGCGATGCGTCCTAAGACACTCACTTTCATGAAATGCGATCGGCTTAACTAATCGGGAAGTGCTCCTCTTTGAAATATGTCTTTCTTGACACTTGCACAATTGTTGATTGTGCGTTTACTCGTACAGAAAAATCGAGCCCGAAATTGCTTAAGCGTTTGATGGAGTTGGTGGAGGATAATCACGTTAAGTTAATTCTTCCCGAGGTAGTCCAGCTCGAACTGGAAAAAGTTTTTCCTCAGACTATGGCTAATGCTACTAAATCGTTTGGGTCGGTCAAAAAGAGCGTACGGGAAGTAGTCCAAAGTTCTCTTTTGAGTCATTCGGCAGAAACGAAGTTGCTTGACGCCGTAAAAGCTGCACGTGGTGAATTGGAGAATGACGTCAACGATGCGCAAAAATTGATTCGCAGTATTTCGAATGAGCCTGAAAAGTGCGTTGTTCTCTCTCTTAAACAGGAGGACCTTATCTCTGCGATAAAGATGGCAATAAAAGGGGAAAAGCCGTCCAAGCCTAAGGCGGAATGGGGCCTCGTTCAGGAGGATTGCCTTATCATCGCCGCTCTCGAGCGTTTTATGAAAGAGGGGCCCGCTGCCAAGATAGCGATTTGTAGTAGTAATACAGCTGATTTCGCAACTAAGGCCGGCGATGGAGAAGGCTTCGTCTTGCATGAACAAATTGCTTCCAGATTTGAAAACTGCCGGTTCTATTCAAATCCTGTTGACTTGATGGGTGACGAGACATTTATTAGTCAGGAAGCTGTGGAGATGCCTGACAAGGAGACACTCAAGTCTTCTTATAAGGCTACCTCTGAGGCAATCAAGACCATGAATCAGAGGAACGCGGATTCTATCGAGGCTGCCCTGCGCACGCTCGCTGAATCAGATTCGTCAAAAAAGAATTCGGATGTATCTGAACAGCTTTTATCAGCATTGCTTCGCTTCAATCTTCTCACTGATTCAATTGGAAGAAATGCTGATCTTGTTTTACAGAATCAAACTGGTGCTTTTCGCCTATTGGATAAAGCGATAGCAGTTTCAAGAGCGGATCAAATCGGCCGCATCCATTCGGCTTTAGATGATGTGGGCTATGGGGAGGCTGACAAGGAGGACATCGAGGATGATGTCGAGTAACATGGGCGACGTGGCTACTAACATGAGAGTGATGCCTTTTTTCATGCATGCAATGAGTGACGTGCTAGCTAAGCGCCACTCCGGTAACGGAATGGTCTAGTATGGATGGCTTCTACTGGTTGACGCGAACGTGGACAAACAATTGATATCGATTCGATTAAACCAATTGCGGTGTTGCCTTCGGGCGATACCTGAAGAGGGTTGATGCGTCAGTCCTCTTTTTGTTTGGATGCAAGATTCGGACTGTCATAACTTACATCTCAATTGAGAAAAGATGAAAGTGCGTGTGATTTTCTGCTCGCATGTAACTTTACTGATGTTCATTTACCTGGCTCTAATTCGCAACGGATTCTTTGCTGAGGATTGACCGCGACTGTTCATTTCCTTAGAGTGTGAATTGTGATGAGGCCTTGCGACGGTACGTCCGGCTTGGTCCGCGGGAACCGCCGTAAGGCGGTTTTCGCGTTTAAGGGGCTTGTCGAGGATATCTAAAACAGGGGCCTGGTCTGCCGATCTCGGATTTTCCCCGCACTTCCGAATGCTCCTGCCGGAAGTATGCGGCAAATTCCAGAATCCCCGAGCACACCGCCTTTTTCGGGTAAAGAAGCAGCAGGTAGAAGCGTTGCCGCTATCCAGTTCGTTCGGCATGTCTAGAATTTGCCGCATACTTCCGGATTTTGCATAAGCTCGACTGGATTTTTTTATCGATTGGGGCAGAGGAATCTTGTCTGAACCTTGTTATTTGTAATTAAATAGCTACACTTAACTTATAAGTTAAGTGTAGCTAGAGATGGGGGTGGCCTTTGGCAGAAGGATATGAACTTGTCGAATATAGAGACCCCAAGGGCCGCCCGTTTTGGGAGCTGACGACTTCTTCCGACAACTCTCAATTTCAGAAGATGATGTCTGACCCTAAGCGTAAAATTGCCGCTCGTAAAATGATCGTCCAGATTTCAAAAATCTATGATTATGGGTTAAAGGTTGCCAGTGGGACCTCAAAGCTAAGATGCATTGAATCTAAGATTGGCCTCTATGAACTAAAAGGGTTTGACGGGGTAAATCGAGAGATGATTTATGCCATATGTCAGGGCGTAGACAAAATCGTTCTATTGTTTTGGTTTAAAGGACATCAGGGATCAGGAAATATCAGTAAAGAAATCAATCGGGCCAAGCGATTAGCCGTAATAGCACGTCAACTTCTGGAATCTGAGCGTTGACTTTTATACTTGGCTTTCGAAACGGAGAACACAATGAATAAAGTAGATTTATCTGATTTTTACGCCGAGACAGAAACTAGCGAAACACGCGCTTATGAACACGCGCTAGATATCGAGTTTATTGTTCATCGCGAGATGAAGCATTTGGGTTTAAGCAAAAGCGATTTGGCCAAGCGTATGGGCGTGAGCCTTCAGTCGCTCTCGAAGCTGCTGAATTCTCAGCCCAATATGACGCTGAAAACGATCGCTAGGTTCGAGCTTGCTTTGGGTATCAATATTGTTCCTAAGGTTACCGTTAACTATTCTAAAGAGCTACCGTTTCTCTCATCCAATGAATCCCTGCGCAAGCAATGGTCTTTTAGGAACGAGCGTCCGTCCTCTCATGTGAATCTCGAGATGATTTCCGGAGGTTTGGCAGCATGAGTGGGGATTTTATTGCTCCGATTCAAGTCGTTCATTTGTTCGTCGTTGACTCCGATTTCCATATCGATGATTCGCCCTCGGATAACATGGAATTAAAAGTTGACGTTAGCTACCAAGATGTCCATCTTTGGAAAAACGGTAATGACGCAAGCGCAAGTTTAAAGATGTGCGTAATTGGCAGCCTCCTTGACAGAGATGAAGGTGCACGGGAGAAGATGCACGCTGGCGTTACAGTATCCATCTCGGTTTCAGCGCAAATGCCAACGAACTCTCCCGATGACGAGGCGCGTCACTACCTTCTTTCAAATGCTATTTCGATGGCATATGCCCATGCAAAGAGCTATTTGATGGTTGTTACTGGACTTTCGCCCATGGGAGCGCTTACATTGCCTGCCATTCTCCCTGCAGAGCTGTCAGCAGATTGTGATGTAGCTTTTCAGAGCGAATAGCAGCCTCTCAATGAGCCTGAGTCGGACGAGTTGCCACTCCCACATCCTCTAAAAAAGTTCTTAAAACAGCCTTAAAGGCGCCCTAGCTCGCGTTGACAGCGTAAAATACGCATGTTTGACTATGACAGAAGTGGATTTTAGGGGAGGAGTACGCCATGGAGGTGCTGGTTGTTGGCAACACCGCATATGTTGACGATGACTTTTGCGCCAAGGCATTCCCTGGGGACCACGTTAAGGTTGTAGCCGCGCAGGAAGCGCGCCGCGATGAGTCGTCGCTCCATGCCTCGTGGAAAGAGCTGCTTCAGCACTTGGAGCAGGCCTACGAGTTCGACCGCGTGGTCTACCTGTCTAATTACCTAACCCCGCATACCGATACCGTGGGCGATATCGAGCTGCTGCGCTCGGTCTTTCGTACGTGCGCGGGTCGCCGGGTCCAACTACTGTATGTAGCGGGGCCCGCGGGTGCCGAGGGTGCCGCCGATGCCGCGGGGCGAACGGGCAGGGGCATTATCGCGCACGCAGCCAACGACCTGTGCCGCTACTACGCTGCTCGCGAGGGCGTTCAGACCAAGATCCTGCGCGTGCCGTTCCTGTATACCGCGTCTGCCGCGCTGGAAGACCCGTTTTTGGCGCCGTTGTTCGACGCGTGCTCAACCGGATCGGCCGCTCTGCAGGGCGCGCAGGATGCGGCGTTTCCCCTGCTGTGTGCCGAGGAGCTTTCGGTGCTGGTACGCCGTATCTTCGACAGCTGGGATGGCAACTTTGAGACGCTCGACGTAACCGATACCTTCCATCACACGGCGGGTGAGGTGGGCGAAGCCCTTCAGGCGCTGTTCCCAGGGCTCTCAGTTGCCTATGGCGATTCTGCCGGCTACGCCCTGCCCGCCAGTGACGTCGCTCGCGTGCGCTATGGCTGGTTTCAGCGCTACGACTTACTGCGCGACCTCTCGACCATTCAGGCTCGCTGGGATGCTGGTCGCGCAAAGAAGGTCAACCCCTTGCGCGCGGCCATCGACCGCATTCAAATGCGCACGCTGCCTGTTAAATGCCTGGAGACGGCAGCCGCCTGGGTGCTCTTTGAAGTGCTGGAGCGCTTGTTCTCCCAATCGGCCCAGCTCAACGTGCTCGATTATCGCCTGCTCTACGTGGTGCTCATCGGCACGCTGTATGGCTTGGACTTTGGCCTGGTTGCGGCGCTGCTGGCGTCGGTGGGTTTGGCTGCGAGTTACTTCACTCTGTACGGCTATACCTTCCAGGGCCTGTTCTACGAGCCGTCCAACTGGCTGCCGTTTATTGCGTACTTTGTTGTGGGTGCCGTGTGCGGCTATGTGCAGCTGCGCAACAGCGAAGCCATTAGGGCGGAGCGCGATCAAAACGAGCTCGTGCGCAACCGCAATACGTTCCTTCGCAGCTCTACCACGACGCGATCGAGGACAAGCGTGCGTACAGGCGCCAGATCGTGGGTCGCCACGACAGCTTTGGCAAGATCTTTGCCGTGACGCAGGAGCTTGACGTGTTCAACCCACGCGACATCTATCGCAAGTGCTGCGAGCTTCTGGGCGAGATCCTCGAGAACGATTCGGTGGCGATCTACCATGTTTCGGGCGGGGCATTTGCACGCCTGGTGGCGGCAAGTCCCGCGATTGCCGAAGATGCCGCACGTTCGCTCACGCTTGAGCAGCTTGCACCTCTTTTGAGCGACGGGGGTCGTTCGAACCTGTGGGTGAACCGCGAGCTGACGCCGGGGCTTCCCATGTTTGGATACACAATCGAGCGCGATGGGGCACCCGCCGTGTTGATCTTTGCGCGTCGCGCGGCCGAAAACCAAATGACCCTCTATTACCAAAACCTGTTCCGCATCTTGTGTGGCCTGGTCGAAAGCGCGCTGGGCCGTGCCTTTGACTATGAGGCGGTGGCACAGGATAAACGCTGCGTTGACGGCACTTGCGTGCTCAAGCAGGCTGCCTTTGGCCAAGAGCTCGCGGCCGAGCAGGCGCTGGCAGATGGCAAGATGGGCAGCTTTTTGCTCCTGCGCGTGGTACCGGGCATGGAGTCTGTCGGCGAGCTGGCGGCCGCAATTGGGCCGGCAATCCGCGAGAGCGATGCGGCGGGGCCGGGCGGTGGGGGAATGGCCCTCCTACATGTGCCC
>OCPP01000836.1_pt1 | contig 19573 bp, 15 predicted proteins | sample 1538211 | NCBI WGS metagenome assembly OCPP01 (sample SAMEA2580193, study PRJEB22360) | human gut metagenome | biome: human gut; feature: human-associated habitat; material: faeces | place: Denmark | collected 2008/2010
TAATTATATTTAAGGAATTAATTTTATTTTAAAAAAATAAAATTAATTCCTTTTTTTAAAATAAATAAAAGGCCAGTGAAATATATATATAAATAAATATATATTTTATTGGAGGTGGTGAATAGATGAGGAAAAAAATGAAGCTATTAGCTATATTAAGTGAGGTGATAATGTTAAGTGTATTATATAGCTGCTCAAATAATAAAGAAAATTCAGGAAAAGATGATGAAATTTATAAAATAGGAATAAATCAAATTGTACAGCATTCTGCTTTGGATTCCGCAAGAGAAGGATTTATTGACGGGCTCAAGGAGAAAGGGTATGTTGATGGGGAAAATATAGAAATTGATTATGAAAATGCTCAAGGTGATGTATCCATTGCCCAAACTATAAGTAAGCAATTTGTCAATAATGAAGTTGATATGATTTTTGCAATTTCTACATCATCAGCTCAATCAGCCTATAATGCAACAAAAGAAATACCTATTGTTTTTACAGCTGTAACTGATCCAGTAGCTGCAGGAATAGCAAATAGCTTTGAAAGTTCAGGTAATAATGTTACAGGAATGTCAGATATGGTTTCTATGACAGAGCAAATTGCTTTATTACAGGAAATTGTACCAAGCATAAGGAATATAGGGGTTATCTATAATACTTCAGAAGCAAACTCAATAGTACAGGTTGATGAATTAAAAGCAGCAGCAAAAGAAAGTAATTTAGAAGTGAAGGAAATATCAATTACCACTGTCAATGAAATAAATCAAAATCTATCAGCAAATATAAAAGATATTGATGCATTATATGTTCCTACAGATAACACTGTAGCATCAGCATATGAATTGGTAGGTAATATTTGTTTAAACAATAATATACCGATGTTATGTGCTGAAGAAGCAGGAGTAAGTAAGGGAGGTTTATGTTCTATAGGAATAGATTATTATCAGTTAGGTAAAGAAACTGCATATAAGGCAGTGGAAATCATTGAAGGAAAGGAACCTTCAGAGATAAAAATTGAAAAATCATCAGATATGAATATTACTATAAATTCAGATGCGGCAAAGAAAATTAATATAGAAATACCTAAAGAAATTGAAGAAAAGGCTCAAATTATAACTGGAGGAGTGAACTAAATGAATCTTATAATTGATGCCATTGAAGAAGGTCTGTTATTTTCTATTGTTTCAATGGGAGTATATATAACATATAAGATTCTTGATTTTCCAGATCTTTCAGTAGATGGCACATATCCTTTAGGGGCAGCCATAACAGCAGTTCTTCTTATAAATGGAGTTAATCCATGGTTAGCAATTATAATTTCAGCAGTTGGAGGAGCAATTGCAGGAGGGACAACTGCTTTTCTACATGTAAAGCTTAAGATAAGTAATTTGATGTCAGGTATACTTGTGATGATAGCTCTTTATTCTGTAAACTTAAGGGTTATGGGAAAATCAAATACTCCATTATTTAGCACTAAAACCATATTTAAAAATACTAATTTGAAATCCATATTTATAATAATAATTATGGTGGTTATCTGCAAAATTATCATAGATACATTTTTAAAAACAAAAAGAGGGTTTTTACTTATTGCAGTAGGTGATAATGAGCAAGTAGTATCATCCTTAGGTATAAATAAAAATGGTGTTAAGGTGCTTGGTTTAATGATTAGTAATGGCTTAGTGGGAATGGCTGGGGCAATCCAAGCACAAAAGTATGGTTATGCTGATGTAACTATGGGACAAGGGATTGTGGTAATGGGGCTGGCAACAGTTGTTATAGGCATAACTATTTTTGGTAAGCTTTCGCTTTTGAAATGCACAACATTATCTATTCTAGGAGCAATTATATATAGAGTAGCTATAGCTATTGCCCTAAGGGTAAATTTTAATCCAAATGATTTAAAATTAATTACAGCAATAATAGTTATAATTGCCTTGGCTTCTAATAATGGAATTTTTAAATTTAAAAATAAAAAAATAAAGAGAGAAGGCAGAGAAAGTGCTGAAAATTAGAGATATGTATAAGGTGTTTAATGCAAATACAGTTAATGAAAATAGAGTGTTTGAAGGATTTTCTCTTGATGTTGAAAAAGGAGAGTATGTATCCATAATAGGCTCTAATGGAGCAGGTAAGTCTACATTGTTAAATTTAATAAGCGGAAATTTAGCTGTGGATAGTGGCAGTATAATTATTGATGGAGAAGAAGTTGCAAAAAAAGAGGAATACTATAGATGTCGTTATATAGGACGTGTATTTCAAAATCCTACCGTTGGAGTAGCTCCTAACATGAATATATTAGAAAACATGTCTTTAGCAGATAATAAAGGTAAACCATATGGTATGAAATTTGCCATAGATAAGAAACGTATCAATTATTATAAGGAAGAACTTAAAAAATTAAACTTAGGTTTAGAAGATAAGATATATAATAAAGTAAATTTATTATCTGGAGGACAAAGACAAGCTTTAACTTTAATTATGGCTGTAATGTCAAATCCTAAAATATTATTATTAGATGAACATACTGCAGCATTGGATCCAAAAACATCAATAAAAATAATGGATATAACCGATAAAATTATAGATGAAAAGAAAATAACCACATTAATGGTAACACATAATATTAAGCAAGCTATAGAAAGTGGCGATAGATTGATAATGATGCATGAAGGAAAGATTGTGATAGATGTTAAAAGAGAAGAAAAGTCAAAACTAAATAGAGATAAGCTTATTGAAATGTTTGGCAGAGCTAATATGAAAGATGTTCTCAGTGATAGGAGTTTGCTAAGTACATTTTAGTATATAGCAGATAAAAAGAGAAGAAATTATTCTAACTTAATTTCTTCTCTTTTTTTTGTATTATTTTTATAAAAAAAGATAAAGATAAAATTGCCTTAATATAAGAAGTTAAATTACTTTTAAAGGAAGAAATGGTGATAATAAAAATGCGAAGTTAGTTAAAAAATAATCTATGTCGAAGAAAAATACAAAAATAGACAAGATGTCTGAGAATGTTAATAATGGCTATAAAAAAAGGGTTAAAACAATAAATGAATTAGTATAAGATAAAAAATATGAAAAAAATTAGAAAAAAAGTTTGACAAAAAATAAACGATGTAATACAATGAGGTTGTGGACATGTTAAAAATATAACGAAGTCCTGAAAGAAATAAGCAATTCAATAATAATTTATTAATTATAAATTTAAATTCAGGAGGAATTCAAATGAAAGTTACAAATGCTCAAGAGTTAACAAAAAGAATTGAACAATTAAGAGAAGCTCAAAAACAATTTGCTACTTATACACAAGAACAAGTAGATGAAATTTTCAGACAAGCAGCTTTAGCAGCTAACCACAACAGAATCAAGCTTGCTAAAATGGCAGTTGAAGAAACTGGTATGGGTATAGTTGAAGATAAAGTTATAAAAAATAACTTTGCTGCTGAATATATATACAACCAATACAAGGACATGAAGACTTGCGGTGTTTTAGAAGAAGATAAAACAAGTGGAATCACAAAAGTTGCAGAACCAATCGGAGTTATTTCTGCAATAGTTCCAACAACAAACCCAACTTCTACAGCAATATTCAAATGTTTAATAGCTTTAAAAACTAGAAATGCAATAATCATTTCACCACACCCAAGAGCTAAAAACGCAACAATTGAAGCTGCTAAAATAGTTTTAGAAGCTGCAGTTAAAGCAGGAGCTCCAGAAGGAATAATCGGATGGATAGATGAACCATCAGTTGAATTATCTCAAAATGTTATGAGAGAATCAGATATAATACTTGCTACAGGTGGTCCAGCAATGGTTAAAGCTGCTTACTCATCAGGAAGACCAGCTTTAGGTGTTGGTGCAGGAAACACTCCAGCAATTATCGATGAAACAGCTCACATTAAAATGGCTGTTAACTCAATATTAATTTCTAAAACATTTGATAATGGTGTTATTTGTGCATCAGAACAATCAATCATCGTTTTAGATAAAGTTTATGATGAAGTTAAGAAAGAATTAGCTGAAAGAGGAGCTTACATCTTAAAAGGTGAAGAAATCAATAAAGTAAGAAGCATAATCTTAAATGAAAGAGGCGGATTAAACGCTGATATGGTTGGTCAATCTGCTTATAAGATAGCTAAAATGGCAGGAGTAGATGTTCCAGAAACTGCTAAAGTTTTAGTTGGTGAAGTTACTTCAGTGGAATTAGAAGAACCATTCTCTCATGAAAAATTATCTCCAGTATTAGCAATGTACAAAGCTACATCATTTGAAGAAGCTTTAGATAAAGCTGATAGATTAATTGAATTAGGTGGTATGGGACATACATCAGTTCTTTACACTGATCAAGTTAAAAATAGAGATAGAGTTTTAACATTCGGAGAAAGAATGAAAACTGCTAGAACATTAATCAACATGCCAGCAGCTCAAGGGGCAATTGGAGACTTATTCAACTTCAAATTAGCACCATCATTAACATTAGGATGTGGATCATGGGGTGGAAACTCAGTTTCAGAAAACGTTGGTCCAAAACACTTAATCAATGTTAAGAGCATAGCTGAAAGGAGAGAAAATATGCTTTGGTTTAGAGTTCCAGAAAAAACTTACTTCAAATACGGATGTTTACCAGTAGCTTTACAAGAATTAGCTGATATGGGTAAAAAGAAAGCATTCATCGTAACAGATAGAGTATTATTTGATATGGGATACACTAACAAGATTACAGATGTTTTAGATGCAAACGGAATCCAATACAAAATATTCTCAGATGTTGAACCAGATCCAACTTTAAGATGTGCTAAAGCTGGTGCTGCTGAAATGGCTGCATTCAACCCAGACGTTATAATTTCACTTGGTGGTGGATCAGCAATGGATGCTGCTAAAATTATGTGGGTTATGTACGAACATCCAGAAGTTAACTTCCACGACTTAGCTATGACATTCATGGATATAAGAAAGAGAATATACAAATTCCCAACTATGGGTCAAAAAGCTATGATGGTTTCAATAGCAACTTCAGCTGGTACTGGATCAGAAGTTACTCCATTCGCAGTTATCACTGACGAACAAACAGGAGTTAAATATCCATTAGCTGACTATGAACTAACTCCAGATATGGCTATAGTTGATGCTGAATTAATGATGACTTCTCCAAAGGGATTAACAGCTTGCGCTGGTATAGACGTATTAGTTCACTCAATTGAAGCATACGTTTCAATAATGGCATCTGAATACACTAATGGTTTAGCTTTAGAAGCAATTAGATTAGTATTCAAATATTTACCAGATGCTTATAATGAAGGAACTACTAACATTAAAGCAAGAGAAAAAATGGCTCACGCTTCATGCATGGCTGGTATGGCATTCTCTAATGCGTTCTTAGGAATTAACCACTCAATGGCTCATAAGCTAGGTGCATTCCACCACTTACCACACGGTATGGCAAACTCATTAGTAATGACTGAAGTTATAAGATTCAACTCAGCTGATGCTCCAGTTAAACAAGCAGCATTTGCTCAATACAAATATCCAAATGCAGCATGGAGATATGCTAAGATAGCTGATCATTTAGGATTAGGTGGAAACACTATCGAAGAAAAAGTTGAATTATTAATCAAGGCTATAGAAGAATTACAAGCTAAAGTTAATATGCCAAAAACAATTAAAGAAGCTGGTGTAACTGAAGAGAAATTCTATGCTACATTAGATGAAATGGTAGAACAAGCATTTGATGATCAATGTACAGGTGCTAACCCAAGATACCCATTAATGAGAGAATTAAAAGAAATGTACATCAATGCATATGATGTAAAAGCTGAAGCTCAAGCAGAAGCTGCTGCTACAAGCAAGAAAGCTAACAAAAAGAAATAATCAAGAAAATAATTAACAAACTATAAATCAACTCTATAATGTTTATAAATTAATGCTTTGTGAAGTATCCCTAAATAACGAAAGTTATTTAGGGATATTTTTTTATTTAAGGATATCATAATTGATTTCTAAATTACATAATATTGAATATCAAACTTTTTTAGGAGAATTATTGTGAAGAAGCTAAGTATAGTTATTATGTTAATTTTTTTTATATTTTTATCAGGTTGCTCAGGTTATGTGAGTAATTCTGATAAAAAAGATATCAAGGAAACTGTAGATAAGGTACTTTCCTATGACATAACATATGATGATAATCTTAGTAATTATATTAATGAGGAAAACTTTTATACTAGCAATTATCGTTTTTTCTATACTTTATTTTTGGGAGATTTAAGTACTTTTGAATATAACAGTGAAATTAAATCTGTTAAAAAATATGGTAAAGAGTATATTGCATGTTTTCTATTGAATTTAAAGGCTGAAGGTCAGTTGATTTATGAGGATCAAGAGGATGAAGAAAATGATGAAGGACACAGAGCCAGTGCAGAAGGAATAGATGTTCCTATTAAAGTTGTGCTAAAGAAGACTGATAAGGGATTTTATATTAAATCAGTAACAGAGTATGATACTTTAGATATAGCAAAAGAAGAAAGTGATGGATTTAAATAAAGAAAAATATACTAGTAATTAGTGGTAAGTATAAAAATGGAAAATTGCTTAAAAGCCTATTATATAAGGAAAGTTGCTTAAGAATATTATGGAAATAAATCTTTATATATAAACTAATAGTACATTATGGTCATTGTTCCTTTTATTATTTCAACAATAACTAAAAAAATATGTTATAACTATACACAGGCAGAGTTAGTAGAAGTAAAAAGTACTTTAACTAATAAAATATTGGACAAGCTATTGTTCGAAAAAATAAAAAGGAGTGGTACCAATGAAAAAAAGACTAATTGCCATAATGTTATCAACATCATTAATAGGAGGAATAGCAGCTACTATAGGAAGCCAAACTACAGAAGCAGCCACATTAAAATCAAAAAGCAGATGTGTTACATCTATAATAAAGGATAATGTAAAAGACTCTGAAGTATTAAATCTAAGTAGTGATTGTGGAGTATATCAAAGAAGAGTTATATTCAAAAAATATTTTGGATGTATAAATGGACAAACTATAAATATATATAAACCTATTTGTAATGGAGGAATTATAATAGGGAATGGAAGCAATTCTAATAATGAAAATGATTCTAATATAGGAAATGACAATAATAACAATACAGAGAATAAAGATGAAATAAATAATAATAACAATAATAATGCTTCAAATGGAGATATAAGTACAATAGTACCTCCTACGCAAACTGAAAAACCATCAACAGATAAAGATACATCAATTGATGAAAAACCATCAATTGAACAAAAACCAAATATAGAACAAAAACCTTCAGTAGATGAAAAGCCATCAGAAGAAATAAAACCATCACCGGAAAATAATAGCAACTTAGGTGAAGTAAATGATCAATTTATGACACAAGTTGAAAATTTAATATATGAAAAAGTAAATGAAGAAAGAACTAAGGCTGGTTTAGAAACTTTATCATATAATACTACAATGGAAAAGTATGCAAGAATTAAATCACAGGATATGGGTGATAATAATTATTTCAGCCATGAGGATTTAAGTGGTAATTTAATAACAACGCAAATGAAAAATGATGGAGTTACATATAGAGCTTGGGGAGAAAATATAGCTTATATAGGTGGAGTATCTGATGCTAATGCATTAGCAGAGCAATTTATGACAAATTGGATGAATTCACAGGGGCATAGAGAAAATATATTATCATCTAAATTTTCAAGTATAGGTGTTGGTGTATATAAAATTGGAAATAAAGTATATGCAACACAAGAGTTTTATAAATAAGTAAAATTAAAAAATATGTATTAAGTTTAATTTTTAAATTACGACAGTTATAAAAATGGGGTAATTTTATTACTGTAAATAGGAGTGAAGAGGTTTGAATAAGAATAAAAAAATTAATAAAGAAAAAACTTTAGCTTTAGTTTTGGCTGGAGGATTAGTTACATCAACTTTAAATGTAGTAAATACTTCAGCAGATATGATACAAGATGTTAATTTAGTAGAATCTGTGAGTACATCTAATGAATCAGTTATACCAAATCAAACATTAAATTTTGATAAAAGTAAGCCATCAGACATAACTATAACTGGAGTTAAATTTAATAGCAAAAATTTAAATTCAATATCTATTACTGATGAAAATGGAAAACCACAAAATATTGAATTAAGTAATGTTAAAAAAGATGAAAGTAATGGAACAATAACAATACCTTCAAATGTTATATCAAATTTAAATTTAACTGTAGGTGTACATGCTATTTCTGTACATTTTTCAGATGGTTCAGCTACTATTGGAGCGGTATCGGTGAATGTAATTGATAGTAATTCAGCAGTGAACCCTCCAAAAGATGATAATACGATAGTTGTACCACCAGTTACACCGCCATCAGATGATAAAAATGATAAAGAAGATACTATCACAAAAAAACCAACAATAGAGTATCAAAAATTAACTTTTGATATGAACAATAAACAAGACTTAGTAGTAAGTAATGTTAATTTTGATAATACTAAATTAGAGTACATATATATTAATGGAAAAGAAATATCAGCAACAGAGCTGAAAATTGAAAATGATAAAATAATAATACCATCAAATGTTATATCTAATGTAATTAGTGTAGAAGGAAATTATACTATTTCATTTAAATTTTCTGAAGGAAGTTCATTAATAAATGCAGTAGACATTGAAGTTAAAGATAAAAATGTTATAGTACCACCAGTTACACCGCCATCAGGTGATACTGTAACGCCACCATCAGATGATACGGTAACACCACCAAGTATTGATAAAGAAAATACAATTGTTATTGATAAAAATAATCTTAAGAGTATAGAAATTCCTAATTTTATTCCTAGTGGAAGCAATGTAAAGTTTGTTACTATTAATGGTAAGAAATTACCTGTAAAATATATGAATATAAGAACTGCTTCTAATGAGGAAATAACTCCTGCAGTTTATGTTTATGGAGATAAATTAGTTATTCCTGTTGAAGTTTTAAAGTATGTTGGTATTGATGTTGATAAATATGATATTGAAGCTACTTTAGAAGATGGAACAACAGTTTCTAAATCAATACAATTAGAAGTGATAAATTCATCGAATAAAGAAGATGATAAAATCACTGAAAAGCCATCAGATAATAATCAAATAACAAATAAACCATCAAATAAACCATCAAACAATGAGATAGCAAATGGTAATGCTAATAAAAATGATTCTATAAAACTAGAGAATAGTTCAAATAACAAACTACCTAACACTGGTGCAGCAGTAAGCAGTGGATTAATTGGTTCATTATCAACTTTAATTGGTGCTGTGTTATTAAGAAAGAAAAAATAATTGAATATAGTTATAATTTTATAATGTTAAAAGGGCTATATTGAAAGAAATTTTGTACTAGTCAACAAAAAAGGGGAATTCAAATTAGAATTCCCCTTTTTTGAAGTTTAAATAAACTAGATGGTGTTTTGAAAGATACCTTCTATGATACCAGTAACACAACCAAGAATAGAACCAGCTTGAAAAGGTGATAAATATATATAATTTTCAAGTAAACTAAATAAAACTACCGATATAAGGAGTATTATGCTGTGTAACATAATTTTAGAGTTTATAGACCTTTTAGAAATTAATAATTTTTTTCCCTTAACAAGGTATTTGTTGTATAGATGTAATTTTAATTTGTTAATAAAAATAAAAAATATAAAAAAGAATACAATAAAACTTAAGAGAATTTTACAAAGAGAAATAAAAATAGTCAATAAATCACCTTGAAAATTGTTGTCATTATAATATATTAAATAAAATGGAAATGTGTTTAATTTTTATGGTAATATATATAAATAGATACATAAAGGCGAGGTGAAAATATGAAGCCATTAGCAGATTTAGTGAGGCCTACAGAACTAGATGAGGTATGTGGCCAAGAACATATATTAGGAAAAAATAAAATATTAGATAGAATTATAAAAAGTGGACATATCTCTAATATGATTTTTTATGGACCTCCTGGAACTGGAAAGACAACAGTTGCTAATATAATAGCTAGAAAAGCTGGTAAAAGATTTTATAAATTAAATGCAACAAATGCATCATTGAAAGATATACAAGATATAACAAAGGAATTAGATACTTTTTTAGGGATGAATGGTGTTGTCCTATATTTAGATGAGATACAAAATTTTAATAAAAAGCAACAACAATCGTTGTTAGAATATATAGAAGATGGACGTATTACTCTTATAGCTTCAACTACAGAAAATCCTTATTTTTATATATTTAAAGCCATCTTAAGTAGATCTACTATTTTTGAGTTTAAACCTGTAGGGGAAGAAGATATAAAGAAAGCTTTAGATAGAGCCATTACTTTAAGAAGTAAGGAGTTTAATGAGATTTCTGTTAAAGTTACTCATGAAGCTATAGAATATTTGGCTGCTTACTGCAATGGTGATGTAAGAAAGGCTCTTAATGGACTAGAGGTAGCTTTAAATTCCACTAAACCTAATGATGATAAAGAGATAGTAATTGATCTAGAAGTTGTTAAAGATTCAACTCAAAGCAAGGTAATAGCTTTTGATATGGATGGAGATGCACATTATGATATATTAAGTGCATTTCAAAAATCCATTAGAGGTAGTGATGCTGATGCAGCAATTCATTATTTAGCTAGACTTATAAAAGGGGGAGATTTGATATCTATATGCAGAAGGCTACAGGTTATTGCAGCAGAAGATATAGGACTTGCTTACCCGCAAGCAGCTTTGATTGTAAAGTCCTTAGTTGATTCAGCTAGGGAACTAGGTTTTCCAGAAGCTAGAATTCCACTAGCAGAAGCTACAATACTACTAGCAACTAGTCCAAAATCAAATTCTTCATATGTTGCTATAAACAGAGCCTTAGAGGATTTAGAAAATATGACTATAGATGATATTCCAATGCATTTAAAAGATGCACATTATGGAGGGGCTAGCAAAATGGGAAGGGGAATAGAATATAAGTATCCTCATGCATATGAAAATCACTATGTAAAACAGCAATATCTACCGGATAATATTAAGAATAAAGTGTATTATGAATATGGTGATAACAAGATGGAAAAAACTACAAAAGAATACTGGAACAGGGTTAAAGGTAAATAATATTAAGATGAAGTGCGTTAAGCTTCATCTTTTTTTATGCAAAATATAGACAATTTTTATAAGTAAATTCTTTTATAAAGAATATTGTTAGCTTTGAAAGAAAAAAATAGATTTATAAATTCAAAGTGTTATGAAATGAAAGTGAGAAATAAAAAGATGATTTTAAAGGAAAAAAATATAAAGCTACTAATTATAGTTCAAAGCCTTAATTTTTTGATATTAAATATGGGCAATGTATTTATAAGTATTTTCTTAATAAATACTTCAAATGATGTCATGGGAGCATTATTATATAATTTATTCATAGCCATAATGATTTTAGTAGGTTTTTTTATAATAGGACCTATAAGTGAAAAATATAAGAAGAGTGGTATCATATTTAGTAATATTTTAAATTGTATATTATATATTTTAATTTTGTTCTTAGGTGAAAAATCTAGTGGTTTGGTATGGATATTAGGTAGTATTTCGGGACTTGCACAAGGATTTTATTGGTTATCAAATAATATACTGACCATAGATTTAATTGATAATGATAATAGAAAAAGTTATAACAGTATTGTAGGTGTAATAAATTCAATACTAGGTATGGTAGGCCCTATTATTTCAGCTACCATAATATCAATGTTTGTTGGAATAAAGGGATATTTGGTTTTATTTGCAGCAATACTTACAATAATGGTATCTGCCATGGTGTTAACATTTTTTATAAAAGATCCACCATCAGGCAGGGAAAAATTTTCTATAAAAAAGACTTATATGAATCTTGATTTAAGAAAATTTAATATAATTATGAAGATAACTTGGAAGTCTCTTTTTAGAGATGGTGCTGTGGCATTTTTAATTAATATACTTATATATGATGTAACAAGATCAGAAATGTTATTAGGTTGGTTTACTGCAGTGATGACTTTAATAACTGTAATAACTTATTGGATAGCTGGAAAGGTGAAAAGCAGGGTGGAGAAGATATATGTCATAAGTGTATATATACAAATAGCTTCAGTATTGATTCTTACTATGTATTTTAAAAATATATATTTTATCATATTGTATTTGATTTTGTATGGCGTAGCCTGCCCACTAAATGCATTATCTTATGGAGTGATGGTTCAAAACTCCATAGCAGAGGCTGATCCAGAAGGTGAATATAGGTGTGAATTAAGTTGTATTAAAGAAGTTTGGATAGGTGTAGGAAGAATATCAGCAATAGCAATTATTGTTGCTTTATATTATTTTGTTAGTGATTTTTCACTTTTATGGATATTTGGTGTGCTATCTTCAGTAACAAGTTGGATGTCTATAAAGGATGCAAAGAGATTAATGGAACATTGACAGCTGTGATGAAATCAGGTTTTTGTTTGATTTGAAAATTGCTGTCGATTTTTTTTTATATCTTTGTTGACAAAAGCCGAGTATTTTGCTAAGATATAAACATCAAGTAAAACATAGTAAAACAGTCAGAAATAAAAAGGGGTGAAGAAATGAAACTTTCAACAAAAGGAAGATATGGAGTAAAGGCAATGGTGGATTTAGCAATTCACTATGGAGATGCACCCGTTTCTATTAAGACAATATCTAATAGACAAAGTATATCAGAGTATTATTTGGAACAATTATTTTCACCTTTAAGAAAAGCTAAACTTATTACTAGTATTAGAGGAGCTCAAGGTGGATATGTTTTAGCCAAAGAACCAAAGGAAATAAAAATCTCTGAAATTATGAATATTTTAGAAGGTCCTGTGGAAGTTGCAGATTGCATTGATAAGGCATCATGTGATAACATAGATTGTTGTGCCACAAGACTGTTATGGACAAAAATTAAGAACAGTATAGATGAAGTCATGGAATCAATAACTTTACAAGATATAGTAGATGACTATAATGAAATGAAATATAAAAATTCACTTTTAGAATTAAAGAGGAGAGAAGAATAATGAAAACAACTTACATGGATTATTCAGCTACAACATATGTAAAACCAGAAGTTCTAGATGCAATGATGCCTTTCTTTACAGAAAAGTTCGGTAACCCATCATCATTCTATGGAATATCAAGAGAAACAAAAATGGCAATAGATAATGCAAGAGCTCAAGTAGCTAAAGCAATAAACTGTGATCCAAATGAAGTATATTTCACTGGTGGTGGATCAGAAGCTGATAACTGGGCAATAAAAGGTATTGCAACAGCTCACATGAAAAAAGGAAATCATATAATAACAACTAAGATAGAACATCATGCAGTATTACATACTTGCGAATTCTTAGAAAAATTCGGCTTTGAAGTAACTTACTTAGATGTTAATGAAGAAGGATTCGTTGACCTAAAACAATTAGAAGAAGCAATAACAGATAAAACTATTTTAGTTTCAATAATGTTTGCTAATAACGAAATAGGAACAATTCAACCAATAAAAGAAATTGGAGCACTTTGTAGAGAAAAGAAAGTATTATTCCACACTGATGCTGTTCAAGCAGTAGGTTCAGTACCAGTAGATGTTAAAGAAATGAATATCGATTTATTATCTTTAGCAGGACATAAATTATATGGACCTAAGGGAATAGGTGCTTTATATATAAGAAGAGGTATAAGAATAGATAACTTAATCCACGGTGGTGGACAAGAAAGAGGAAGAAGAGCTGGTACAGAAAATATTCCAGGTGTAGTTGGTTTAGGAAAAGCTATTGAACTTGCAACTGAAAATATTGAAGAAAATAGAGCAAGATTAACTGTATTAAGAGATAAGTTAATTGATGGAATACTAGAAAGAATTCCATATGCTAGATTAAATGGACCAAGAGGAGATAAGAGATTACCAGGTAACTCTAACATAAGCTTTGAGTTTATAGAAGGAGAATCAATTCTTTTATCATTAGACTTTGAAGGAATTTGTGCATCAAGTGGTAGTGCTTGTACGTCAGGTTCATTAGATCCTTCACATGTACTATTAGCAATAGGATTACCACATGAAAAAGCACATGGTTCTTTAAGAACAACTTTAGGTGCTGCATCTACTGAAGAAGATGTGGAAAAATTATTAAATGAATTACCACCAATAATAGAAAGATTAAGAAATATGTCACCATTATGGTACGATTTTAAAAGAAAAGGAGAAAGATAATTATGATATATACAGATAAAGTAATGGACCATTTTAGAAACCCAAGAAATGTAGGAGAAATAGAAGACGCTAACGGAATTGGAGAAGTTGGAAACGCTAAATGCGGAGATATAATGAAAGTTTATTTAAAAGTTGAAGACAACATAATAAAGGATGTTAAATTCCAAACTTTTGGATGTGGATCAGCTATAGCATCATCTTCAATGGCTACAGAATTAATCAAAGGAAAGACATTAGAAGAAGCATGGGAATTATCAAATAAAGCAGTTGCAGAAGCATTAGATGGACTTCCACCAGTAAAAATGCACTGTTCAGTATTAGCAGAAGAAGCTATACACAAAGCAATCAACGATTACAGAAAAAATCAAGGATTAAGCTTAGAAGGTTGGGAATTTGAAGAAACTGATCACGATGAATTACACGATACAGTACACGGACACGAATAAAATTTAAGGTGTGATTAGATGGAAAATAAGAAAAAAGTAGTTATAGGTATGAGCGGCGGAGTTGATAGCTCCGTTGCTGCTTACCTTTTAAAGGAACAAGGTTATGATGTAATTGGTGTAACAATGCAAATATGGCAGGAAGACAAGGATTACACAGAAAGAGAAGGTGGATGTTGTTCACTTTCAGCAGTTGATGATGCAAGAAGAGTTGCTAATAAGATAGGAATACCTTTCTATGTAATGAATTTTAGAGATTCATTTAAAGAGAAGGTAATAGACTATTTTGTGCAAGAATACATAGATGGTAAGACCCCAAACCCATGTATAGCATGTAATAAGCATTTAAAGTTCGATGAGCTATTAAGAAAAGCAAGAGGAATTGGAGCTGATTATGTTGCTACAGGTCACTATGCTAAGATAGAAGAAAAGGATGGAAGATATCTTTTAATTCGTTCAGATGATGATAGAAAAGACCAAACATATGCATTATACAACTTTACTCAAGATCAATTAGCACATACTCTAATGCCATGTGGAGAATACACAAAGGATAGAATTAGAGAAATAGCTAAGGAAATTGGATTATCTGTATATAATAAAAAAGATAGTGAAGAAATATGTTTTATACCAGATAATGATCATGGAAGATATATTAAAGAAGCTAGACCTTTAGAGGTAGTTCCAGGAAACTTTGTAGATAAGAATGGTAATGTTTTAGGACAACATAAAGGGATAGTTTACTACACTATAGGTCAAAGAAAAGGTCTAGGAATAGCTCTTGGAAGACCTGTATTCGTTACAGATATCAATCCAATGACCAATGAAGTAGTTTTAGGACCTGAAACTGATATATTTAAGACAGATTTAGTTGCTAAAGATGTAAACTTTATTCCTTTTAATAAATTAGAAGGTGAAATTACTGTAGAAGCTAAAGTTAGATACTCAGGAAGAGCAGCTGAGGCTGTTATATCACCAATGGAAAATGGTAGAGTTAAAGTTAGTTTCAAGGAAAAACAAAGAGCAATAACTAAAGGACAGTCAGTAGTGTTCTATCAAGGAAACATGGTTGTTGGTGGTGGAATAATCGAAGGACTTATTTAGTTAATGATGAATTAGTACCATTTAAGAGGAAACTCAATGATTTGAGTTTCTTTTTTTTTATCTATTTGATAGAATTTATTTATCGAAAAAAATAACAAGAGATGAGTAAATAAACTATGAAAGAATTATTAGAGCAATTAAAAAAATTAGTTATACATAAAGACTATAGAAAAATAAAAAAACTCTTAGAAGAAACTGATAAATATATAAAGGGTAAGCTTTTTGAAGAGTTTTTGGCCATGCTTTTTGAAGGAAATGGATTTATAGCTACCATAAAAGGTGGAGCTTTTGATGGGGGAGCAGATATACTTTTATCATATCCTGATAATCCTAATAAGATAGTATGGATTGTACAGGCTAAGAATTATATTAATCCATTAAATAATAGTGATATAATTGCAGAATTGAAAAAGTTTGAAGAAAAAGCCAGTGAGGAATATAATTGCAGGCAATTTATGATTATATCATTAAATGGCTATATAGAAAGTATAAGAATTTTTAATAAGACAAATATGTCTTTAGAAAATTTTAAATTTGTACAAGTGTTAATAGACAATTATAGTGAAGAGCAAAATAGAGACATAGTTTTGCCAGACTTAAAGCCCCATAATAGATATACATACAAAGAAGTAAAAGCTATCTTAGAAAGTGAAAAGAGAGTTGCTGTTTCCAATGCAACAGGTACAGGGAAAAGTTTTATTATATTGCAAATGCTATTTGATTATTTAGGTAGAAAATCTATTCTTATAGCACCTAGTAAAGAAATTATAACTCAGCTTAAAAATATAGCTCCGTGGTGTGTTAAAAGTTGCAAGTTTTATACCTATAGCAAGCTAGCAGCTATGGAGAGAAGTGGTAAATTAAATGATATAAATGTAGATTTAATATTATTAGATGAATTACATAGAGCTGGAGCTGAAACTTGGGGTAAGGCAGTGAAGAAAATCATTGAGACAAATAAGGAAGCAGCAATCATAGGTTTTTCAGCTACTCCTATAAGATTTTTAGATAATAATAGAGATATGGTAGAAGAACTTTTAGAAGGAAATTGTGCTACGCCACTTAGTCTTTCTGATGCCATTGTAAGAAAAGTATTACCTAATCCTGTTTATGTTTCAGCAATTTATAATCTTGACAAAGAAATAAAGAAGCGTATGGATCAAATGGAGGAACAAATCCTTACTAAAGAAGATAAAAAAAGATACATGAAAGAACTTGAAGATTATAAGAAGATATGGCAAAAGGAAAATAATATTTCAGATATAATAAGAAAGCATCTCACTTATGGGGCTAATATTAAGTTTATTGTATTTTGTGAAAATAATGTCCATTTAACAAAAATGATACCAATGGTAAAGGAATGGTTTAAAAAAGCATTTCCTACTTGTAACAAAATTAAGAGTTATATCATAACATCTCAAAGTAATAACATAAATAGAGAAATAAATGATTTTCAACAAGATAATAATAAAGATGAAATAAAACTATTATTTGCTATAAGTAAATTAAACGAAGGTCTTCACTTAAAAAATATCAGTGGCATAATGATGCTTAGAAATACTAGATCGCCAGTGGTTTACTATCAGCAGTTAGGGAGATGCCTCACTAGTGAAAATGTGGATAATCACCCAATAATATTTGATTTTGTAGATAATATTGATAATTTGGAGTTGATTAATTTTAAACATGATTTAATGAAAAGTGTGGAAGAAAATAATAAATATAGAGTTTCTTTAGGATTATGTGAAGAGAGAATTAATTTTGCCTTATATGAAGAACATGAAGATGTAATAAGCAAATTTAGAAATATTGAAAAAAAGATTACTTATAACTGGTATGATAACTTTAATAATTTAGTAAAATTCTATGAAGTAAATGGACATGTTGAAGTGCCTAAGGATAAAACAAATGAGAGACTTTATAAGTGGTGTACTTTACAAAGAAGTTTATATAATAAACAAGTTCTTAATGAGGAATTTGTTCAATGTTTGGAAGCTATAGATTTTAAATGGGATTTGAGGCTAGATAGATGGAAGGATAACTTAAAGGCTTATCATAATATATTAGAGACCCAATATCATAGTAAAATATTATATTATGATATTATTAATGAGAACTATTATTTACCTATTTATCAATTTGAAGGACTATCTTTAGAAGAAGAAAAAATAATCAAGTGGTTTTATAGGCAGATAAACATATTTAAGAAGAATGAAATGGAAGAAAATAAAAAGAAGATTTTTATCAGTGAGTTACGTAATATTGAAAAGTATGAAGAGAATCAATGGCTTAAATCAATATGGAAGATAAAGAGTTTTTATAATTTTATGCTGACAGAATATAATATTGATTGCAATAAATTTAAAATTGCTCCTAAAAAGGATGAATTAAAAGAGCAAATTTGTTCAGTATTTAATAATAAGAGTATTATTGAAAATACAATAGATAAAAATTTACCTAAATCATCAGTAAAGAGTATAGTTAATTTAAAAGAAAAAGAAGAAATGTATTTTGTTGCATCATTTATTGAAGAAAATATGTATTTAGAGGGTATGGAAGATTATATAGACCATTTAAACTATATTTATTATAAAAAATTATTAGAAATTTTAAATAATGTATCACCATAAAGTGGAATTTATTCCAAAAAAAGCTTTGACCAAAATCAAAGCTTTTTTGCTATTTTTTAATATCTGAAAATTCAAAGTCAATTCTTTCACTTTTAGATGTTTCGAAATTATTGTTAATTGTATTATCTGTTCTTTTATTAGGTAGAGTAAAAGTAAAAGTACTACCTTCATTAACCTTACTACTTACGGTGATTGTTCCTTCATGAAGTTCTATTAAAGATTTCACAAGAGCCAATCCAATACCACTTCCGTGTTTATTCATTGATTGTCCTTCCACCTGAGTAAAGCGATTGAAAATTGAATCTAACATGTTTTCAGGAATTCCTATGCCGTTATCTTTTACTGAAATGTAAATATATTCATTAGTTGTGCTAATGGTAACTAATATATTACCACCTTTAGGTGTAAATTTAATGGCATTGGATAAAAGATTTAAAATGACTCTTTCCATTAAATCAGGATCGAAAGTAATTATTTTTTCTTCACAATCAGTATCGAAGGTAAGGGATAATCCATTATCGTTTACATATGAAACAGCTGATAAGCTGATATTTTCAACAACTTTAACAATATCTTCATTTACTAAATTAATCTTAAAGCAACAGGTTTCTAGTTTACTTATATCAATTAGGTTTTCAATAAGTTTAGTTAAGGTATTTGTATTATGCTTAATTATATTTAAATATTTTATGTAGTTAGTATTATTAATATTTTTTTTTTCAATCATAAGCTTAAGCATTTGCTGTGCTGAGTAAATTATATTTAAAGGTGTTTTCAATTCGTGAGAAAAATTAGTGAAATATAGACTTTTACTGCTTTCTAATTCTTCAAGCCTTTTATTAGTTCTCAGTAACTCTAAATTTCTTTTATAATTATTAAAAAAATGAAGATATAGATTATATGAGATAACTAATGAAAATAATAATCCTATAGTACAGCTTATAAAGGCTGATATTTTTATATTAAGTGGCATAGAATTATTATAAAAAATAAATAAAATAGTAATTAAATAGGATATTCCAAAGGTTGGTATGCTTGTAGCAGGAGGAATATAGAATATGGCACAAGCAATAAATATAATCATAATATATGCTGATATTTCAGAATAATT
>OCPP01000864.1_pt1 | contig 19114 bp, 15 predicted proteins | sample 1538211 | NCBI WGS metagenome assembly OCPP01 (sample SAMEA2580193, study PRJEB22360) | human gut metagenome | biome: human gut; feature: human-associated habitat; material: faeces | place: Denmark | collected 2008/2010
AAAAATCCTGATTTCGGAACTTTTTTGTACGGAATTCGTTGTTTTGGGGCTTTTTACACCAAACTAACTTTCTATTTACCGAAACTTCCCAGCCCAATATTCGTCTTATTATAATGTGATCACCATAACACTTCACGATTTTGGGAGGGTATCTTTATGAAGAAGGCTATTTTACTATCAACACTGACAACGATTCTTACGCTTTCCTTGGCAGGATGTGGTTCTACCGGGGGTCTGGAGGATTCTGTAGGGGTGCAAAATTCCACGGCCCCCACCGGGCCAATCGCCCCGGTCATCGCGGAAAGCCTCGTTCCTACAGAATGCCCGGAAAACGGGCCTGCCGACGATCTGGCGATATCCATGGGGAATGAAGCTATCTGTGATCTGGGACCGGTGCAGTTCTCCCTGTCCCTTCCGGAGACCTGGGACTATGAGATCCGCAATTTAACTTTCGCAGGTACCACCACGACCGATGCTATCATCTTCTGGAACATCGCATACCCGGAGGATACCTTTACGCTTGTCTATGCTCCCGTCCCGGGAATCTGCGGCACCGGCGTCACCAGCGAGGAGATCACTCTGCCCGACAGCAACTTAAACGGCTGGAAAAATACCGAGATCTACCAGACGGAACAAAAATACTGGATTTACATTACATTATCCAATCCCGATGTCCCTTTACAGGGAAATACCCTACAGCTGGAAGCCACTATTCCGTTAACAGACTGGTACACTCTGGAAACAGATTTCAACCGCATCCTCGAAACCATCCAGCTTCAATATACAAGTTCCGAAGCTCCTGTGACGCAGGATATTCTGATCTTGCCGGAAGAAACGCAATCAACGACTCCAGACATTCTGATCTTGCCGGAAGAAACGCAGTCAACGACTCCAGACATTCTGCCCTTGCCAGAAGAAACGCAGTTCGCTCCCCAAGACAAGTTGCCCTTGTTAGAAGAAAGACAGTCCAACTGTATCGAGCTGGATACGGATTTCGGTGCACCTGTGACTCAGGATATTCTGATCCTGCCAGAACAAACTCAACCTGCAACTCAGGAGAAACTGCCCCTGTTGGAACAAAGGCAGTCCAACTGTATTGAGCTGGATGCAGATTTCAGAGCCCCCGCATCGTAGGATACTCTAATCTTACCGAAAGAATCACATCCTTGTCTCACGACAGCCGCCATCCTTGGCCGCCAGATAAGGGAATCTCCACAGATTGCCCACACCCACCGCGCTTCCGGCCGCCGCCAGCACGAAACCGATCTGCCCGGAGAAATTACTTGTTTTCTTTCCCATATGATTCACGCTCTTTAAAACACTTGTGACATGAGGATAGCATATGCTATACTATCAGTAAAACGAATGTTTTTACTTGTATGCATAAGTTTTTGTAATGTGATGAGTCTCAAGAGAAAATAAGTGGCTGCAAAGCAGACATTTGTTTTTTGGACTCATCAGCTCACGAATATCCTGCGAAGCAGGATGTAAAAATTCGTGAGCTTATACTATAATGAGTACAAGAAAGCCAATCTGCTCGCATAATTGGTGAACGATGAATTTGAAATTCATAAATTTACGGGGTGAAGATCATGAAAGAACAAAAAGACCGTTACGAGATATTTTTAAAAGTATGTGAAACGGGAAGCTTCTCCAAGGCGGCGGAAGCACTGAATTATACCCAGTCCGGCATCAGCCAGATGATGGCGGGACTGGAGGAAGAACTGGGTGTGCAGCTTTTTGCCCGGGTTAAACGGGGTGTCAGCCTCACCGACAACGGTGCCCGCCTCATCCCTTACATTCAGGAAATGGTCAACCAGAAAGACAAGCTGCGCCAGGCCGCCTTCAATATCAACAATAAGATTGAGGGGAAACTGCGGGTCGGTAGTTTTTCCAGCATCACCGCTCTGTGGATGCCGGATGTGGTTCATTTTTTCCGGGAAAATTATCCGAAAGTGGATGTAGAAATTTTTGACGGCAATTATGATGAGATCCGGGACTGGATCATTCACGGGCAGGTGGATTGTGGATTTTTATCCTCCATCGTGGCGGATGATCTGACCTTTTATCCACTGTTGAATGATCCGCTGTGCGCTGTTTTCCCCGAGGGACATCCGCTGGCTGCCAAAAACAGCGTCACCCTGCCGGAACTGTTCGAATATCCTCTGATCATCGAGACCCCCGGCTGTGACAACGACATCCAGCATCTGCTGACCAAATGCCCTGTCCGCCCAAAGATCTCTTACAGCTTCCGGGACGATACCCTGATCATGTCCTTCGTCCGAAACGGTCTCGGTGTCACCATCTCTCAGGAACTGGTATTAAAAGCTTTCGCACGGGGTGTGGTCTCCAGACCCTTATCTCCCAGTTGTCACCGTACGCTGGGACTGGCTTTCTCCAAGACCGCCAACTCCGTGGTGTCACAGACGATGCTGCGGTATTTGCAGGAAACGATCCACTGATCCACCCCAGCTCAACTATTCTGCTATTCTACATTATGATAGCTTCCGCAATACGGGCAGCGTCCGGTATATCCTGCTGCCGCCTGATAGGAAGCACCGCAGTTCGGACACTGCACGGCGGTCATGCGAAGCTTGGAAGGATCCACGGGCTTATCGTCCATCAGTTCCTGCTCTCCCGACAGAATCTCATCCCGGACGGAATCCGGATCCCAGCCGTATTTTCCCTGATATTCGTAGATATCCATGGTCATACCGATGGGATAGGTCGAAGCGCCCTTTTCAAACGCAGTGGGAATCACTGCCTCCCGCTCGATCTGATTCTTGTCAAAATAATGCACGATCACATTCACCGGGAATCTGCCGTTTACCATATACGCCGTATTCTCCACGTAACCGTAGATCTTTGCGGCATATCTGATTCCGTTTTTTACGATGAGTGACTTTTTATGCTGCCCGAATAATACTGCTGCGATAAAACAAATGCCCAGTATCAGGAAAAACAGCGGCAATGCCAGAAATGCCCTCATGGGCCGGAACACCATGCCGATGCTTCCGAATATCATTGTCAGCACTGCGCCGATCCCCGCAAATGCGCCTCCTATGATCAGTAAAACTTTCTGAGCCATGTTCATTTTCATGTCAGTTTCCCGCCCTTCTCCTATTTTTCATGCCAATCTCCATCCAGCAGCCTTCGGCTGGCGGCACAAATAGTAATTTATACCATCTGGACCACCCAGACATTACTCTTCACCATGAGGTAACCAATGATCACCTTGATCAGTTCCGTACCCTGCACCAGAAAATAGATGCTCACGATCCCCAGGCCGGTGAAATGCGCCAGCAGATATGCCGCCGGCACCACGATCACCCAGGTAAATACGGAATCAAACAGGAAAGTCACCACCGTCTTACCACCGGAACGCAGGGTAAAATACGACGCATGGCTGAAGGCGCAGAAGGGCATGATGATGGCCGATACCGCAATAAAACTGGTAGCCAGTTCCCTGATCTCCTCCGTGGTATTGTAAATACCCGGGAAAAATCCTCCTACCACGAACATCAATGCCGCCATGATCACACAGCAGAAGACGCTGAATACGATCATCTTGTTGTCTGCATCCTTGGCATCCTCCAATTTACCTGCACCCAGATACTGTCCCACCACAATACTGATACAGGAACCCAGCTGAAGATAGACAATATTGAACAGATTCGTGATGGTGGAGGCAATGTTCAGTCCCGCCACCACGTTCAGACCTCTGACAGAATAGCACTGGGTCACCGTTGTCATGCCCGCTGCCCACAGCACCTCGTTCATCATCAGCGGAAATCCCTTGATCAGGATCGCCTTCAATTCCGCAAGCGGAATACCAAAGCCGGTGTAAGCTCCCTCCAGATAGCGGTTTTTTCCCCGATGGATGTGTGCCCAGATCACCACGATCAGTGCCTCAATGTAACGGGCAATAACGGTAGCCAGCGCCGCCCCCTGCACTCCCAGCTCCGGGAAAGGACCGATGCCGAAGATCATCAGATAGTCCAGAATCGCATTAGTACCCACCGCCACAAAGCTGGCCAGCATCGGGATAAAGGTCTGCCCGGTCTCTTTTATATTTGTCGCGTAGGACTGGTTCACCGCAAAAGGGATCAGTCCCACCATCATGATGGCCAGATATTCCAGTCCGTACTGCAGTGCCAAGTCCGTGGCCCCGTTCCCCACCGTATCCGTCAGATACAGGGAGATCAGTGCGGAACCTTTCGTCAGGAACAGAAGGATCGCTCCGCCTGTCACCAACAGCGTGGCATACAGCTTAAACCGAAAGGAATACATATGTCCCTTATGATTGCCCTTTCCGAAATACTGGGCACCGAAGATGCTGGCAGCTGACACAGCTCCGAAGATTGCCAGATTGTATACAAAGATCAGCTGATTCACAATGGCAACGCCGGACATCTGCTCCGTTCCCAGCTGTCCCACCATGATGTTATCCAGAAAGCTTACCAGATTGGTAATGGCATTCTGCAGGATCATGGGAATAGCCAGTAAAAGATACTTCTGGTAAAAATCCCAGTCTCCAATATATTTTTTCTTAAATTTTGCTAACATAATTTCCCTCAATTTTCTAAATAATCCCTACATACGCTCGATCATCCCGGGACTTTCACTCCCGAAAACCGACCGCTTATAACGGTTCTTCCTGCGGCATGGTGCTGTGTACTTTCTTTCTGACAAAATAGAAACATACCGCCTGCAGCAGGATCGTTGCCAGCCAGGAGGCCGGATAAGATAAAAACAGTACCATCAACGACCGGTGCGTTGGGAATACTTCGTAGATCCAGAAGATTCTCGTTCCCACCGTACCGATAATGGACAATATCATAGGTACCGCCGAATGTCCCATGCCCCGCAAGGCTCCCGGAATCAGATCCATGATGCCGCATAAAAAGTAAGTCAACGTCGTATACAGCAGAATCTCCGTTCCACAGGCAATAACGTCCGCATCCGTTGTGTAAATGTGAAGCAGCTGCGGACCGAAGAGATTGGCGCTTCCACCCAGCGTTACCGCTACGATCACCGACAGGATCATACAATCGATCAGTACCCTGTCCATACGTTTTTTCTTCCCGGCACCGTAGTTCTGACTGGTGAAGCTCATACACGCCTGGGTAATGGAATTCACCGACACGAACAGGAATCCAAAGATATTATTGGCCGCCGTATAGCCTGCCATGGCGATGGAGCCGAAGGAATTCACCGAGGACTGCAGCAGAACATTGGAGAAATTGATGACAACGCTCTGGATCCCCGCCGGAACCCCCACCTGAAAGATCTGCAGCAGATACTCCCCTTTTATTCCCAGCTTTGAAATCTGCAGCCGGTAACAGCTGTCCGTAGTAAACAGGCACCATAATACCAGCACACCGGAGATCACCTGAGAGATCACTGTAGCAATGGCTACCCCCGCCACACCCATGGAAAAAGCAATGACCAGAAACAGGTTCAATACCGCATTGATGGCTCCGGATATGATCAGGAACAACAGCGGACGCTTCGTGTCTCCCACTGCCCGCAGAACTGCAGCTCCGTAATTGTACAGCATGAAAAAGGGCATGCTGCAGAAATAAATTTTCATATATAATGCCGCCTGATCAATAACATCCGCCGGGGTATCCATCAGTTCCAACGCTCCCCGGGTGCAGAACAGCCCTACGAATACCATGACAATACCGCTGATCAATGCAAAGGTCATAGCTGTATGTACTGTCTCGCTCATCTCCCGCTCTTTCCCGGCAGCATAGAATCTGGCGGACAATACATTGGCTCCCAGAGAAACGCCGATAAACAGATTGACGAACATATTGATCAATGCTGTGGTGGAACCTACAGCCGCCAGCGCCTGACTTCCGGTGAACCGTCCCACCACAATGATATCCACTGCATTGAACAGCAGCTGCAAAATGCTGGACACCATCAGGGGCAGTGCAAAGGAGATCAGCTTGTCCATAATCGTGCCATTGCACATATCTATTTCATATTTGTTTTTCTTCTGTGTTGCTTCCATAATTTCATTTCCTGTAATTCTCTTCCTAATCCCGTTATCTTCCCGCACCGTTCATCCGCATCTGCAGAAGAACCGCTATAACTTATGATTTTATCACATATTTTGCTATATTTCTATTCCCCTTTTTATCTAAAAATATGGTATACTATATTTTGAATGTTTTTGGGGGTTCAAAATGAGTATACATCCCGCAAATCCTTACAAGAGAGCAAAGAGAAAGGAAACTTATCCCTATGAAATATGACGTAATCATTATCGGTGCCGGCCCCGGCGGTATCTTCTCCGCTTATGAACTGGTGCAACAGAATCCCGACCTGAAAATTGCCGTTTTCGAATCCGGTCACCCTCTGGAGAAGCGCCACTGTCCTATCGACGGTGACAAGATCAAGAGTTGCATCAACTGTAAGAGCTGTTCCATCATGAGCGGTTTCGGTGGTGCTGGTGCTTTTTCCGATGGAAAATACAATATCACCAACGCTTTCGGTGGCACTCTCTACGAGTATATCGGCAAGAGTCAGGCCATCGACCTGATGAAATATGTGGATGACATCAACATGAAGTTCGGCGGTGAAGGCACGAAGCTGTATTCCACTGCTGGCACCTCTTTCAAAAAGATCTGCATGCAGAACAAGCTGAACCTGTTAGACGCTTCCGTACGTCACCTGGGTACAGATATCAACTTCATCGTGCTGGAAAATCTGTACGCAGAACTGAAGGATAAAGTGACTTTCTATTTCGATACCCCGGTGAAAACGGTGGAGACCGTTGGTGACGGTTACCGTATCTGCTGCGAAAACGCTTCTTACGACTGCGACAAGTGCATTATTTCCGTAGGCCGCAGCGGCAGCAAATGGATGGAGCAGATCTGTAAAGATCTGGACATCAACACCAAGTCCAACCGCGTGGATATCGGCGTCCGGGTGGAACTGCCCGCAGTCATCTTCTCTCATCTGACCGATGAACTCTATGAGAGCAAGATCGTATACCGCACTGAAAAATTCGAGGATTCCGTGCGTACCTTCTGTATGAATCCCCACGGTATCGTCGTAAATGAGAACACCAACGGCATCGTCACCGTAAACGGCCACAGCTACGAAGGAGCCGACAAGCAGACAGAGAACACCAACTTTGCCCTGCTGGTAGCGAAGCATTTCTCCGAGCCCTTCAAGGACAGCAACGGCTACGGTGAAAGTATCGCCCGTCTCTCCAACATGCTGGGCGGCGGTGTTATCGTACAGCGTTTCGGCGATCTGGTGAGAGGACGCCGCAGTAATGCGAAGCGTATTGCCGAGGGCATGGTAGAGCCTACCCTGTCCGCAACTCCCGGTGATTTAAGCCTGGTACTGCCCAAGCGTATCTTAGACGGTATCATCGAAATGATCTACGCACTGGACAAGATCGCACCCGGTACCGCCAATGACGATACCCTGCTCTACGGTGTGGAAGTCAAATTCTATAATATGGAAGTGGAACTGGACGAACATCTGGAAAGCTGTCACAAGGGCCTGTACATCATCGGTGACGGCAGCGGTGTGACTCATTCCCTGTCCCATGCATCCGCCAGCGGTGTCTATGTCGCAAGGCAGATCGCCAAAGGGGAATAATTACTAATAAAAAGGAAGGTAGATTCTATGGCACAGACAGTTAAGATCATCTCTGACAGTACCTGTGATCTGTCAAAAGAATTAGTGGAAAAGTATGACATTACCATCCTGCCTCTGCACATTCTGCTGGGCGAGGATGAATACCGCGATGGCGTGGATATTACGCCGGAAGAAATTTTCCGGTGGTCCGATGAAAACAAGACCACGCCCAAGACCTCTGCTCCTTCTCTGACCGAGGCCATGGAAGTCATGCAGCCTTTTGTGGAAGAAGGCCGGGAGATCATCTGTTTCTCCATCTCCGACAGCATGTCCACCTCCGGCAACGTTATGCGGCTTGCTGCAGAAGAACTGGAAGCTTCCGACAAAGTCACCATCATCAACTCCGCAAACCTGTCCACCGGCATCGGTCTGCAGGTAATACAGGCTGCCATTCTGGCTTCTGAAGGGAAAACAGCCGCAGAGATCACTACTGCCATCGAAGCCATCCGTCCCAAAGTCCGGGCCAGCTTCGTCGTAGATACCCTGACCTACCTTCACCGCGGTGGCAGATGCAGCGCGGTAGCGGCTCTGGCCGGTGGTATGTTAAAGCTTCATCCCCGGATCGTCGTGGTGGATGGTGCCATGGATGCCTCCAAAAAATACCGTGGAAAATTAAGTTCTGTCATCCTCTCCTACACCAGAGACATGGAAGAGGATCTGAAGAATGCCGTTCCCGACAGAGTCTTCATCACCCACTCCGGCTGCGACCGGGAGATTGTGGAAGCGGTTCATTCCTATCTGGAAAGTCTGGGAATCTTTGACGAGATTCTGGAAACCAGAGCAGGTGGTGTAGTCTCCAGCCATTGTGGTCCCGGCACGTTAGGCGTACTTTTCATTGCTAAATAAAAAATCCGAAGGAGTTTCGTGTGAAAAATTAATTTTTCACACGCAAATTTGTGCCTGCACAAGGTGCCAAGGCACCTGAAAGTTTGCAGGTTACTGAAAGGCATTGGTATTATTATGATCCGTTTTATATTCGTCGTATTATTTGTAGTATTATTCCTGATCCTGTCCACGCCGTTAATGCTGGTGGAATGGATCATCGGTAAATTTAACCCCTGTCTTAAGGACCGCAGTTCCCTGGCCATTGTAAACTGGGCCTTCCGCTGGGTCATCCGTCTTTCCGGCACGAAAGTCATTGCCATCGGGGAAGAGAACATTCCCACCGACACTGCTGTGCTGTACGTCGGCAATCATCGCAGCTTTTTCGATGTGGTGCTGACCTACGTCCGTGTTCCCAGACCTACCGGTTATATTGCGAAAAAAGAAATGTTAAAATGGCCCCTGCTTAACATCTGGATGAAAGATCTTCACTGTCTCTTTCTGGATCGCCAGGACATCAAGGCAGGACTGAAAACCATTCTGCAGGCCATTGAGAAAGCCAAAAACGGGATTTCCATCTGCATCTTCCCGGAGGGCACCCGCAACAAGACCCAGGATACTTTTCTTCCCTTCCACGAGGGCAGTTTCAAGATCGCAGAGAAAGCAAATGTTCCCATTATCCCCATGACTATTGTGAATTCCGCTGCGGTATTTGAAGATCATTTTCCGAAAATAAAAAAGGCCACCGTAGTCATTGAATACGGTAAGCCTATTTATCCGAAGGAACTGGACAAGGAGACTCGCAAGAGCATGGGCACCTATGTACAGAATATTATCTCCGAAACTTATTTCAAAAACAAAGAACTGATCTGATCTTTCTAATGTCTATCCGCGAGGGAGACCTGCTGGGCTATCAGTAACAGATAATCCGCAGCGTCTCCCTCTTCGGGATAATAACTCACCGAATCCCGGTTCCGTCCCATCAGGTAATGCAGAAAATCCTCTAAAATCTCCGTGTACTGATAACTGTATAACACATAATTAGCACAGGACAATTCTTCTGCCCGCTTCAGAAGATCCTCGGTTCCATTGTTGACATTCATTACGGCATCGATCATGTTATGGGAACGTTTGGCCAGCTCCTCGCCCCGATTCCGGATGCTTTCCATGAATACAGTGCACAGGTCCACATCCACCGGCTGTCTGGTGGCCAGATACGTCATGGAGCCATACAGATAGGCCGTTTCTTCCAGATAACTGGTATTGTCCTCGAAAAAGTCCTTATACTCCAGGATCTGATTGCGGTAAGTGTAGAGTCCCGCCGCCCGGTAAAGCTCCGTCAGCGCCATGAATTTCTCCGCATCTCTGCCGGATGTCGACATCAGCTTGGTGTACACCGACGACGCATGCTGCAGACATTGTGTGGCATATTGCACATCATATTTCTGGTACAGATAACTGAATTTTGCCATCACCGCCACGTAACACATGTTCTCCGGTTCCGGCTTTTCTGTGTCGTTGGCCGTTTTTTCCAGCCAGTCGGCAATAGATTCCAGCAGATCCGGGATATCATTGCCATTATCATCCGCAAGCACCTGCGGATACCACTCACAGGCCTCCAACAAAGTGATGATCTCATCCTCGGTAATACTGCGATCCTGACATCTGTCATGAACATCCGTGCACAACGCTTCCAACAGTTCCTGATAGTGGTCTTCTTTCAGAGAAAATGTCAGGGATCTTCCCACATTGTCACACTCCAGATAGAACTCACCTTCCCCGGTATAGTCCGTGAAATCCGCTGTTCCGATGTACAGAGACAGCTCCCCGTTGTAATCTGTCTGCTTTACCGTGCCTTCATAGACCGTCTCTCCGGTCTCCCGGTCCACCAGCCGGAAAGTCTCTACCGGCTGTCTGCCCTTCACCACTGCCTGTTTTTCACCGACCGCGGCATACCCCTGCTGATCCACCAGCACATTGGGTGTCAGCGTAGGCACTGTATAGTTGATGACCGGTGTGTTTTCCATGCCGGTCATACTTATGCTTACATGCCCTGTCTCTGCCGTTGCCTGCCCGCAGGCGTTCATACCTATACTGTTAAATAGTAATAGCAGGGACAGGATCCCTGCACTTTTCCTGCTGTATCTCAAAATATTCCTCCGGTCATTCCCTGGGGACATTACAGTACACGATCTCCCCGTTGATAATAGTATAAAGGGTTCGTGTGAAAATTTCCATAGGATTTCCGTCGAAAATGGCAATGTCTGCATCTTTCCCCACTTCCAGGCTGCCAATGCGGTCTGCCACGCCACAGATTTTCGCAGGATAAATGGTGATGGCCCGGAAACCTTCCTCCATTGGAAGTCCCGCTTTTACCGCAAGTCCGGCACACAACGGCAGTGTCTGGATCTGTGACACCGGATGATCCGTGGTGATGGCGACCATCACACCGGCCCGGTTCAGCACTCCGGCGGTCTTAAAAGACATGTTCTGCACCTCGATCTTGTTCCGGCTGGTAAGATCCGGTCCCACAATGGCCGGAAATCCTTCCTTCGCCAGTTCTTCCGCCACCAGATGACCTTCCGAGCAATGATCCATCGTCATTTTTATACCGAATTCTTTTGCAATGCGGATTGCTGTGAAAATATCGTCCACCCGGTGGACATGGGCTTTTAACGGGATGTCTCCCCGCAGTACCGGAAGATAGCACTCTTTTTCAAAATCCGGTGCAAAATACTCTCCCTTCTCCGCCGCTTCCTGCTTTTGCCGCAGATATTCTCTGCTCTCCCAGAGTTCCCTGCGCAGCATGGCGGCGATGGCCATACGAGTGACAGGACTTTTGTTCTGCCCGGAATAATTGACCTTGGGGTTCTCTCCAAAGGCCACCTTCATGGCCGCCGGTGATTTCAGGATCAGGTCGTCGATCCGGCGCCCCTTAGTCTTTACCATGGCAAACTGGCCGCCCACCACATTAGAGCTTCCGGGTCCGATCATGGCTGCAGTAATTCCGGCCCGCACCGCATCATCAAAGGCTGCATCCATGGGATTAATACCATCGATAGCCCGCAGAGTCGGTGTCAGGGGATCCACTGTCTCATTACAGTCATCCCCTTCCGTGCTCTTTTTTTCTTCCATGATACCCATATGGCAGTGTGCCTCAATGATGCCCGGCATGATCAGCGCATTTTTCGCGATCACTACCTGCTCTCCTTCTTCCGGCTGTAACTTCACCTCACCTCTGGCACCTACCTGTGCAATTTTCCCGTTTCTTATCTGCAGGATCCCTTCGGGGATCTCTCTGCCCGCCATGGTCAGGATCCTGCCTCCTACAATATACATCAGCGGAACAATGCCTCCCCGTTCACCGGTTCCCCGTTGTGGGTCAGAGCAAAGTATACGTTGCTTCCTTCGGCGCTGTAGTATTTCGTGGGCGCTGCCACACTGCCGATGGTGTCGCCGGGATTCACATAGGAGTTCTCTTTCACTGTGATCTCCGTCAGCTGTCCATAAGTGGCCTCATAGCCGTCACCCAGATCCAGGGTCACCGCCTTGCCGATCTCCTCATTTTCGAAGATCGAAGTCACTTTTCCCTGCGCACAGGCGGTCACTGCCGTACCTTCTTCCGCGGAAAAAATGGTGGCGGGATTGTATTTATACTGATCCAGTGTAGCAAAATAAGTGCTCTTGTCCATAGAGTAATGCATCAGAATATCACTCTGCACCGGTTGCTGTAATCCGTCGCTTTCTGCAAAGTGCAGTGTCTTCTCAACGACCACATCCCCGCCTACTGTCTGCTTTCCCCCGGTCTCTTCCTTTTGTCGGTCGGCATCGGAATTCTGCTGCTCTTTCTGTGCGGCCTCCAGCAGGGTCTCCTGATCCGTCAGCCCCGGAATCTCTACGTTGCCGGAGCCTACCTCCTGGGGCATATAGTCCAGATCATCCTCGGTGACAGGAGTTCCCGCGATCTCATTTCCCGCTGTATTATTTGCCGTCAGTCCGGGGATGTTCTCGTCCTCCTTCAGAAGATGTTCGTCGTTATTCTCCGTGATCTCCTGTAATTTGTCATCCGCATTGTTGGGAAGCGCAGTGAAGTCCAAGGTATAACCATCATCCCTGGACTCCACATTCTGCCCCTTCATATAGACCCCTGTCATGGTCAATGCTGCCAGTACAAAGGCTGAAGAGGCTAACATTATAATACGTTCTTTGTTAATACCGCTCTTTTTATTTCTTCTCATATCCTATCCGCATCCTTCCTGTTCCCTGAGTCAACTGCCTGCTATACAATCGTTTCAACCACTTTCCCTGGTTTATCCTATAGTCTTGCCCGATTCATGGGTTTTATTCAGAATGTCTTCGATATGAAATTTGCATTTATTTGGAACTATTCAGAGCCATGTAAATAGCGTCGAATGTTTGCATTCGTAAGAACATTTGATGCTATTTATAGGGCGAAGTAACTGAATAGTTATATTTATTCTATGCCTGTGCGGCATAGGCAGCCATATCCACGTGCTGTACCGTACCCACATTTCCGTTTTCGTATAAGAAAATACCGGTCTTGCGGACCACAGCATTGGTCGCATTGGCATTGGTAGTGCCGTCCTGAGCCTTACGGTCTCCCTGCAGGGTAAAATCCGTAGAAACGTTTTGCAGACAGATAGCACCGACACCCTTGTCAGAAAGTTTGTACAGTACGTCGTTGCCGTTTTCATCCTTGCACCAGATTTTTAATTTTGACCAGATGGAATCGTTCTCATCGATCCAGCCGTTGCCATCCTCATCATACTGCGCCAGATCTGCAAAGCCATCCCCATTCCGGGTGCCGAACAGCTCACTGCCGTCGTTGATAGTGCCGTCACCGTTCTTGTCCAGTGCCAGATAGCCGCTGCCATTCAGCACGGAGATCTCTTCTTCCTTGCCATCGGCATCCAGATCAAAATAAAAGGTCTGATCCGACACTTCTGCCACATCAGTATCCAGGTTGATCACCAGCGGATCATGGAGCGTGAATTCTGCTACATTGAGTTGCTCTTTGTAGTATTCCTCGCATCTGCGGCTCATATTTACATTTACATTAAAATTGATTTCTCTGCCATCCTTGGTCCGCACGCTTCCCACGGTGGAAAAACTGGTATCCTCCTGTTCTATGTTCCAGGTCTCGCTCACATAGTTCAATATTTTCACACGGGACGTGACCAGATTGAACACGTCTGATGCAGGTGTTGCGGTTCCCTGTGTGCTGCCGGAATTCGTCTGGGTATTATTTACGCTATTCCCTGTATTCCAGCTGTTTCCGGTCTGATTACCGCTGCTCCATCCGTTTTCCTGCATCCAGTCCCGCAAAGTGCTGTTCCTGGACGGGAATAATAAATCAAAAATATAACGCACCGTATATTCCCGGATGGTAGACAATGTCTGTTCACTGGCACTGCTTCGCATATCCCATCTGGCAGAAGATACCAGAAAACGACTCTGCCAGTCTTTGGCTGTCATCGTGGTGTTCTCTGCAGTGTTCTCCTGTTCCTCCGTGTTCTGTGTGGTATCCTCACCATTCGGTGTCTTCTGTCCCTTAGTGGATACATCTGTCAGACCTGCCTGATAATCCGTTATCTCAAATCGTCTGACGCTTGTCTTAGAAGCGTGATAGCTTCTGACGGAATCCATTCCTATGCTTGCGGAATCAATTCTCAAATCTGTAATTTTCTCCTTTCCCCGACCTCACCACGAACCAACAGGGCGCGCTTCCTGTAACGTTTAACAGTTCACCGCAGCATGTATTCATAAAAGCGCCTGCTCCGCAGTCGACGCCGCTAAGCGGTTCATCTTTTATTTCATACATGCGGCGCTCCGCTCATGCAATATCATATGTTCTGCTTTGTGTGCCAGCACCCACGCGGAACATATGATATTGCATGGCTGAACTGTTAAACTAAAAAAAGATGGTAAAGAAACAGAATACATATAATATGCCTCTGTCTGGTTACCATCCGTGGTGTCATTATCAAACTGTAAAAAATAAGTAGCAGGAAGTGACTGGCCTTGTCACCTCTCTACTACTTATATCGTCCGCTATGGACATTTTATTTAGTGTTAATTTACTGCTGTTTGGGCTGAGTGGGAGCGCCAGGGGTTCCGGGTGCGGAAGGCACCGGTCTGCCGGCTGCTTTCAGCTTTGCTGCGATCATGCTGGCTACCATTTCTCTGGTCACCACGATGTTGCCACCGAAGGGATTGATCACGAATCCCAGCGCCGGGCTGATATTGCCCTGTGCATCTTTGCGCAGCAGCATTCCCGCATAATCGTCAAAGTTCATGGCGAAAGTCTGCTGATTCTCCTCATCTCTCCACCTTTTTAGCTCTGTCCAGTCAGTGAACGCCATGAAGAACTTCCGACCGTCCTCGGTGGACAGCATCGGGAACTGTACTTTGGCATCTCTTGCGATGGTCACCCGGCCGTTTTCATCGGGCACAGGCACCGGATCGATCACGACCGGAGACAGGAACTTTGCTTTCTGCAGTTCATCCAAGAACATCTGTCTGTGTTCCGGGGTGTCCTCTGCTTTTAATAATTCAATGGATCCCACCATCATGGGGTTGGATACCGGTTTGTTAAATTCCATATTTTTTCTCCTTACTTCTCATTGTAACTATTCAGCCTCTCTTCGCGAAACGCATCTGCGATGGTTAGTCACATGTCTCTGAATAGTTACACTCGGTTATAGTTGATCAGGCATCCCTTCAGGATGATCTGACGTTCTTCGTCGGTCAGCTCTCCCAGCTTCAGGGTGAATTCCTTCATGCCTTCTCCTGTTGTTACCACATATGCCTTAATTTCCTCGGCCTTGTCTTCCACGGCTTTCTTAATACCAGGAATGAACAGGTAATCCAGATTCTTGAAAGGCAGGTCTCCGGGCTGGATCAGGAAAGGAAGCATGCCCCAGTTGATCAGGTTGGAACGATAACGCTTGGTGGCATACTCGTTGGCAATATTTGCCCAGCCGCCTAATACCTTCTGGCAGGAAGCAGCCTGCTCACGGGCAGAACCGTCTCCGGGCTTCACTGCGAAAATAGTGGAACCGAATCCGATGTTCTCACGACTTGCATCGGGATACTGTTTCTTTACTTCACCCATAACATCCTTCAGTACCGGAACTGCCTGACAGGGATGTCCGCCGTTCATACGCTCTTTCTCTGCCTTCTGGATCTCCTTGGCACGTCCTACATACTGCGGATCCTTACGGCTTAAAGTGAACTCTGCCAGTCCCAGAGGATTGGAGCGGTAGGAAGAGGTCTCACCGGATGGAATCAGCTCATCGGTAGTAGTTACGGGATCGTGGATCTCGGATACTACCTGCAGTACCAGATTCTCAGGCAGGGCACCCATAGCGGGCCAGTCCTTGATATTGGGGCCGAACTGGATCTCTACGCTCTCGTCTGCCACACCGTGGGAATCGAAGACACGGTTCTTGTAAATATTGCTATCGAAATGATATTTGTATTTTCCGAAATCTCCATCGAAGTCCGTTGCGGGAGTCAGCACACCCTTGTTGGCTGCGGTGGCTGCGATGGAACGGGCATCCATCAGAGCTACGGAAGCGATCTGGCCGTTCTGCAGCTTGGAGCCTTCACGGTTCGGGAAATTTCTGGTAGAGTGACGGATACTGAATGCGTTATTGGCAGGTGTGTCACCGGCACCGAAGCAGGGACCACAGAACGCAGTCTTCATCACTGCACCGGTCTCTAAGATGGTAGCCGCACAGCCGTTGCGGATCAGCTCCATGTATATGGGCATGGATGCGGGATATACGCTTAAAGTAAACTCATCCGCACCGATGTATCTGCCCTTCAGAATGTCGGCAGCCGCACAGATATTCTCGAATCCGCCGCCGGCACAGCCTGCGATGATACCCTGATCTACAATGAACTTGCCGTTCTTTACTTTATTTTTCAGAGTGAAGTCTACCGCACCGTCCAGACTTACTTTCGCACGCTTTTCCGTCTCATCCAGAATATCCATCAGGTTCGCATTCAGCTCTTCGATGGTGTAAGTATTGCTGGGATGGAACGGCATGGCGATCATAGGACGGATCTTGTCCAGATCCACCTCGATCAATCCATCATAGTATGCCACCTGGCCGGGATTCAGTTCCTTATAGTCTTCGGTACGTCCGTGGATCTCATAGAACTCACGGATCTGGTCATCGGTCTTCCAGATGGAGGACAGACAGGTGGTCTCTGTGGTCATTACGTCAATGCCGATACGGAAATCAGCACTCAGGGAAGCCACGCCGGGACCTACGAATTCCATTACTTTATTTTTTACATAGCCATTCTTGAATACTGCGCCAATGATAGCCAGTGCCACGTCCTGAGGACCTACCCCCTTCACGGGAGCACCCTTTAAGTATACGGCTACCACGCCGGGCATGTTGATATCATAGGTCTGGTTCAACAGCTGTTTTACCAGCTCGGGACCACCCTCGCCCATAGCCATGGTACCCAGTGCACCGTAACGGGTATGGGAATCGGAACCCAGGATCATCTTGCCACCGCCGGCTAACATCTCTCTGGCAAACTGATGGATAACTGCCTGATGAGGGGGTACATAGACTCCGCCGTATTTTTTCGCACAGGTCAGACCAAACATGTGGTCATCCTCGTTGATGGTGCCGCCTACGGCACACAGGGAGTTATGACAGTTGGTCAGTACATAGGGCATGGGGAACTTCTGCAGTCCGGATGCTCTCGCGGTCTGGATAATACCTACAAAGGTAATATCATGGCTGGTAAGCTTGTCGAAACGGATCTTCAGCTTGTCCATATTGCCGGAGGTATTATGCTCCTGCAGAATACCATATGCCATGGTGTTTTTCGCTGCTTCTTCTTTGGAGATCGTAATGCCGGTCTTCGCCTGTATCTGACTGGCTGCTTCCGGGGTATCCGCTACGATGTCCGTACCGTTTACCAGGTAAGCGCCGCCCTGTGTTAACTGAATCATGCTCGTCCTCCTGTTATTCCACTTCTTATGCGTAATGTGCATCTAAATGTGCACTTCTTTCATTATACTGGATTGTTTTCTCAGATGCAATGATCTTATAGGATGTTTTTGCCACTGTACCACGCTAAATTTTATTTTTCTCCGGGAACCATTCCTCTTTTGTTCCGGTGTTGCTATAATATCCTCAGAAATTATGCCATTTTCCGAAAATCTATACGAAAACGACAGTTGTCGGCCGAATTCCGGCGGCAGCGGAAAGGAACCTTATGAATGTAGTAATAGCTATCGATTCCTTCAAGGGAAGTATGACCTCCATGCAGGCGGGTTTGAGCGCCGCCACGGGGATCAAACGTGTTTATAAAGATGCACATATTACCGTCCGTCCTCTGGCGGACGGCGGGGAGGGCACCGTCGATGCTCTGGTAAACGGCTGTGACGGCCGTATGACACAGGTGCAGGTCACAGGCCCTTCCGGTCACCCCGTTGTCTGTCCTTACGGCATCGTCGACGAGACCCATACCGCAATCATTGAAATGTCCGGTGCCGCCGGGATTACCCAGGTCAGCGGAGAGGAAAAGAATCCTCTGAACACCACCACTTACGGTGTAGGCGAAGTCATCAAAGATGCAATCCAGAACGGCTGCCGGCATTTTATTGTCGGTATCGGTGGCAGTGCCACCAATGACGGCGGTGTCGGAATGCTGCAGGCACTTGGCTTTGGCTTTCTGGATAAAAACGGAAATCAGATCCGCTTCGGAGCCAAAGGACTGGAGGATCTGGAATCCATCACTACGGATCATGTGCTTCCCGAACTCAAGGAATGTACTTTCCGCATAGCCTGCGATGTCTCCAACCCGCTCTGCGGAGAGCAGGGATGTTCCGCCATCTACGGACCGCAAAAGGGCGCTACTTCCACTATGATCCTGCAGATGGACAAATGGCTGGCTTATTATGCCGCTCTGGCCAGAGAACAGTTTCCTCATGCCGATGCCAAATATCCCGGTGCCGGTGCTGCTGGCGGTATGGGGTTTGCTTTTCTTACCTTCTGCAATGCCACACTGGAATCCGGTATTAAGATCATTCTGGAAGAAACCCATCTGGAAAAATATATCCGGGATGCAGATGTCGTGATCACCGGGGAAGGCCGCCTTGACGGTCAGACGGTTATGGGAAAAGCTCCCATCGGTGTTGCCAAGATTGCCAAAAAATATGAAAAACCGGTACTTGCTTTTTCCGGCTGCGTGGCCAAAGAGGCCGTTGCCTGCAACGCAGAGGGCATCGATGCCTTTTTCCCGATTCTGCGGAACGTGGTATCCCTGGATGAGGCTATGCATACCGACAATGCCATGACCAATATGGCGGATACCGCAGAGCAGGTATTCCGGACCATACAGACATTTTCCTCCGTCTGCAAATAATGCACTTTACAGTTTTTCTCTTAATGATAAGCTTATCAACGTAAAAAGTTTCTAAATGTAAAGCGAAGATTTTTCACACTCAAATTTGCTCCTGCACTGTATACTCAAGCATCCCATACCACAGCTTAAAATCTCCGGATGACATCGTGTCCGCATTGCCCCTGCCTTCTAACACTTTTTAAGAAAATGTCAACAACCAGCTGTAGTA
>OCPP01000869.1_pt1 | contig 19068 bp, 23 predicted proteins | sample 1538211 | NCBI WGS metagenome assembly OCPP01 (sample SAMEA2580193, study PRJEB22360) | human gut metagenome | biome: human gut; feature: human-associated habitat; material: faeces | place: Denmark | collected 2008/2010
CCTGACAGGCAGTTGCCGTGTCATTTTTCGAAAACTGTTTTACGGATACCCAGCAGTCGTATACGTCGCCCCGATCATCCGCGTATGAGTCGGCAGACGCACCGCGTCGATAAACCTTCCCTGCACCCAGATGCCCACTGACACCGCAACCACCAGCATCAGCATCCCCGCCAGTGTACGCCGAAACAGCTCCATCTGCATCCCCTCCTTCCGGCTAATGAGTGGTTTTATTATAGCCCAGTTTCCCTCCGGGAACAAGGGCAAGTTTTTCGGTACACCGTCTCCCCTTCATCTTGACAACCACACGGCGGCAGGGTATGCTTTAACCATCCAACCACATCTGATTTTACAAGAGGGTCTATGAATATTTACGATATTGCACGGGAAGCCGGAGTCTCGATCGCCACCGTCTCCCGCGTGCTCAACCACAAAGATACTGTCCGCGCCGACACCCGCGCCAAGGTGGAAAAGGTGCTCAAACGCTGCAGCTACGCTCCCAGTGCCATTGCGCAGGGCATGGTCAGCAAGAGCCTGCACACGGTGGCCGTGCTCACAGTGGACATCCGGGATTCCCACTATGCCCGCACAGCCTACACCATCGAGCGCGAGTTTGGCCGCAGAGGGTACGAGGTCATCCTCTGCAACACCGGCGGCGACAGGGCGGAGACGCTGCGCACATTACAAGCCGTGGCGCAGAAGCAGGTGGACGGCCTCATCCTGGTCGGCTCGATTTTCAACACCATCTGTCAGGGGGCAGAGATGGAGAACCTTCTGCGCAAAATGCCCGTCGTCCTTGCCAACGGCACGCTGGCTCTGCCGGACGCCTATTCCGTCATGGTCGATGACTGCCGGGGCGTCGAGATGGCCGTGGAGCATCTGGTGAAGACCGGACGCCGGAACCTCTACTATATTAAGGATAAGTCCACCGACAGCGCCGCTGCCAAGGCGAAAGGCTTCCTCTCCGGGATGGCCGCTGCCGGTCTGGACGCAGACGGGCATGTTCTCGAAACCGGCGAGACGCTGGAGGACGGCATCCGCGTGGTGCAGCAGCTTTTGGCCGAGGGCATCCGCCCGGACGGCATTCTCTGCGGTGAGGATCTGACCGCTGCCGGTGTGCTGAAAGCCCTGCTCCGGGCGGGCATCCGCGTCCCCGAGGAGACCGCCGTGGTGGGCTATGATAATTCCACCTATGCCCGCCTGTGCGAGCCGGAATTGACTTCCGTGGACAACAAACCGGAGCAGGTGGCCTTGCTCTGCGTCCAGCTGCTGCAGAGTCGCATCGAGCACGGCGAGGACTATTCTTCTGTCACCTTGCAGCCGGAACTCGTTCAGAGGCAGAGCAGTTAAAATGTAAGATCTTAGGAGTGTGTGTGTGTTTCTCGAAATGTAAGCGGTTACATTTTCTCCTCAAAAGTACTTGATTTTTATTTGTGGTGTGCTATAATCAAGCCAGGAAAGCGCTTACATTATTCTTTTCAAACACTGCTCAGGAGGAGATTTTCATGAAACGTGTCGCCTACGAAGAAATGGTCGCTCAGTTCACCCGCGTGCTGGAAAAGCACGGCTTCACCCCGGCGGACGCCAAAGACGCCGCTGTGATTTTCGCCCAGAACAGCCTTTCCGGCGTGTACAGCCACGGTCTGAATCGCTTTCCGCGGGTGGTGAGCTACCTCGAAAAGGGCGAGATCGACCCGCTTGCCCGCGCCGAGTGCATCTCTCGCATGGGCAGTATGGAGCGCTGGGACGGCCACCGCGGCTTCGGCCCGCTGAACGCACAGCGCGCAATGGAGCGTGCCTGCGCCCTCGCCAAGGAAAACGGCGTCGGCATCGTGGCATTGGGCAACAACAACCACTGGATGCGCGGCGGCACCTACGGCTGGCTGGCCGCCGAAAAAGGCTGCATCGGCATCTGCTGGTCGAACACCGCCCCCAATATGCCTGCCTGGGGCGCCAAAGACTGCCGCATCGGCAATAACCCGCTCATCCTCGCTGTCCCCCGCTCCGACGGCCAGCACGTCATGGTGGACTGCGCCTTGAGCCAGTTCAGCTACGGCAAGCTGGAGAGCACCCGTCTGGCGGGCAGGCAGCTGCCCGTACCCGGCGGCTGCGACGAGGACGGCCAGCTCACGACAGACCCCGCCGCCATCGAAAAGAGCGGCCGCGCACTGCCCATCGGCTACTGGAAGGGCAGCGGCCTCTCCATCCTGCTGGATTTGATCGCCACCCTCCTTTCCGGCGGCAATGCCGTCCACACCATCGGGACCTTCGGCGACGAGATCGGTCTGACCCAGATCATGATCGCGATCGACCCCACTAAATTTGGCACCGTCGAGGAAAACGACGCCGTCATCAGCGCCATCCTTGCAGACATCAAGGCCAGCACCCCGGCCAGACCGGATGGCGAAGTCCGCTGGCCCGGCGAGGGAATGCTGCGCACCATCAAAGAAAATCGCGAGCTTGGTGTTCCGGTAGTCGAGGAGATCTGGGAGTCGGTTTTGAAGATGTAAAACGATATGCTCATTTTGACCACATCGTTTTTCTCCAGCAAAAAGAGAGAGGGCTGGACGGTTCCAGCCCTCTTGACAAGGATTACAGACAAAAAGAGGTGCGTGTTACTGTTTTGTAGCACGCACCCCTGAGAGGCAGAAATTATTTTATCGGATATCTTTAGTCAATGCCGTCTGTGTTAAGGTCGGACAGGTTCTTTCTTAAAAAGCGGTGCGTCTGAGCATCGTCACAAATGCGTGTCTCGTCATACTTGCTATCCGACCAGCTGGTATCCCCCTTTGAGCGAACAGTCAACTGTCCGTTGGAGATCGTGTAGGTGTTCATATTATACGAGTTATTGGACTCATAGTAAGTCGTTCGCTGAAACCCTTCGTTTTGCTCCAACAGTTTCTGTCGGACGTCTTTCGTCAATCTCATAGTATAAACCTCCTGACATATCATTGTTCGGCCTCTCATAATAGAGGATGAATTTTTCGCGTCTGACATTCTGCGATTGGAAACGCTCAAAACCTCGGATTGACGATATACAATATCGGTTATCGCACCATGGTTTCGAACCGTTTCTGCAAGCGTTCAAATGTTTCGTCATCCACGGGAAGGAGCACATGAAACTCCATCTTGCCCTTGTCGTTGATCTCCGAGTGGACGTCCAGCGGACCGGGCATCCCCTCGTCATACAACATCCGCAGGCACATACCCAGCTGACGGTCAGATTTTGCTAAAAGTTCGTGCATTGTTTTTACCTCCTGCTTTATGCAACAGTTCTGATTCGCTGGTGCGGATCAACTAACGTTTCATTGATTGCCAACTGGATTCCAAGGCGTTCTGCTTCTTCCGCCTTCGCAGCCGAGTGGTGCCAATTATCGGGCAGCCTTCTGATAAAAAGGGGAATCTGTTGGGTAACAGCATGCGTTTCGGAATCGTACACTTCCAACACGGGCTGTGTCGCATCGCTTAGATCAATGCTCACGCTCCCGACCACATCCTCGGCCGGAGCGTCTTTCACAGCCTTTTTAGCAAGGAAAGAATGTGGTCAATCTCATCCTTGTTCCTTGCACAGAGAACCAAAGCAACCAGCACCGTAACAGAGATACCGGCAACAGCCAAAAGCCCTTTGTGTTCCTTGACCCATTGCCTGAAATCTTTCATTCGCTGCTTCATGAAAAAGAGCCTCCTCAAAATAATTTAATATTCCGCCTATGAGAGAAAATTGCCGTGGCTACGGCGGGAACAACGATGACTGCCGCCTGCGCCGCAAGGCTTCCCCAGTTGACGGATTCATACCACCGTTTGGCAGATGCTTCCTGTGCAGTCGGCTCCTTGTGGTCTGTTTCAGCAGGTGTTTCCTTCTGCGTTTCGGAGTGTTCAACATCTTCCGGACGATCTTCGCCAAGGGATTCAGAGTTTGCCGCAAGCTCCTCGATACGCGCCATCAGAATCGCATAGTCCTCAATGATTTCATCGCAGTTTACCGGGCAAAGGGTGCGTTGCTCTTTATGGTGAGCACAAATTGTTTCCGCAATAGCTGCAACTTGTTCGGCAGTCATAGCGTTTTCGGGTGATTCAAAAGACTGGATTTCATAGGAGAGTGCGCCGCCACAGCACACAAAGATTTTCTGATAGTCGTCTTGGACGTGGGCTTTCTCGGTTGGAAGCAGGAGCATCGTGTGAAAGCTTGCCGGAAACTGATCTTGCAGGTATTCCCGCAGGAGAGCTTCCTTGATACTCATTTTGTCAGCAAGACTATAAGTGATCCTGCCTTCATCTTTTGTCAGCAATCCGCTCGGAGTGATCGTTATATCACCGTCCCAGTTTTTGACCTCGACAACAAACAGTCCATACGGCGTAATAACAATAGCATCGTACTCAGCCTGAACATCCTCGTCCTCCAACTGGACGTTATAGAGGATTCGGGTATTCTTATCCAGAGAAAGCAGCTTCAGTGATTTCCGTGCCATTCGTTCACCGCACATTCCTTTGATGTAGGTGCCGATGGTATAGCTGAGTTCCCGCATATTGGTTTCAAAGCGGCAATATGTATCGGTCTGCGAAAGCTCATACTCTTCAGCCAGCGTTTTGAAGTGCAGCATGATGTCCTTATCCCGGAGATTTTCGGCGTGGGTCTTTTCAAAAACGCCCCTTGCCATTGCGGCTTGCAGCTCCTTCAGGCGGTCGATCACTTCTTGATTGGTGTAGAGCCGGTAAGGACTCGTGCCAAGACCCCGTAAAGATGTGATAATCTGTTCAGTTCGATCATTCATTGCTTTCTCCTTCCTTAGTCATAGCCTCTTGCTGATGCTTACAGTAGATTTGAATTGCCCTGGAGATAAACCAACAGATACCCTTTTCTCTTCCATTATCAAGCGCATTTTTTGCTTCTGGACTTCCTAACAAATCAGAGAAAGCCGTAAGTGCTCTTATTTGTGTTTCTTCTGAAAATATGCCTATGTGGGAAATCATCTGGTGAAGTTTTCCCACTTTGGTTTGAACCTCATCTGATCCTGTCGTAAAGTGTTTTAGAGCATAATCTTGAAGGCTCTCAACTGTTTTCCAAAAGGGCGTTCTTGCAAAATCATCTATATTGCCCAGCCGATTCATCTGCTCCTGAGCGTAGAATTCGATGGCGTTCGTAACATACTGAAAACCTTTTTCACCCAAAGACTCTTTAATATCTTCCTCATATTCAATGGAAACCATAGAATATGTTCGAAGCCAGCATTTAACTAAAGAGTTCGGAAACACGGTAGCGTCCATACTATGCATAACCAAAATTTGCTCTTGAACACTCGCTGCCTTATAATCAATATTTGCTATGTAATACCCACCTATCTTTTCAACGGCCTCAACCCATTTACGTGCGACAGCTTCAGTTGGCCAATCAACTAAAATATCTTCCCAGAATTCTTCAGGTAAATCTTGATCTTGCTCTTGCTCTTGCTTTATAAGCTTCATAAGAAGATTTCCTGCTTTTGCCATAAAAGGTGTAACCGTTTTGTACGGAAGATTTTCTAACAGATTTCCTTTACCCACCCAAATGTCGGAAGGCAACACATCCATTTCATTGTACGCACGAGCAATTTCAATCATTGATTCAAGCTGTCTCTTCTTTTCCTCTAGCCTGCTTATTTGCTCTACAATAGCATCGTGCTTATTGTAACTAGGGTCTGAGAGAGCCTTTCTGATCTGTTCCTTGTTATAGCCAAGTTCCCGATAGAAACGAATCTGCCATAATCGTTCGATAGCGGATTCATCATATTGGAGATGGCCATATTTATTGGTTGTAGTAGGAGTTTTTGCCAATCCTGCTTTTTCATACTCCTGAATTACTCGCCTCGTCATATCAACGAGATCAACAACTTCATTAAGAGTTTTCATGGCTTCTTACCTCCTGTGTCTAAAGCATAAAGCTGCACGAACCGTGCAGTCAAGGCCTTTTTTGAAATATTTTCAAAAAAATAGCAGGTACACCATGTTTCCACAGTGTACCTGCCTTTTTCGTCTTTACGGGTTCGGTGTACCTACTACACCAATCCGCCTATTCAATTCTTACACCACACTGCTTTGTAAGGCTCCTTTTCGGGAAAACGTCCCAAAATTGGTGTAGTTGTGGTGTAGTACCGCAGATGTTGTTTGAAATTCACTTAAAATTTCATCGCATCTGCGTTTTAATTTTGCGTTTTACTGCTCAATCGGCTTCATCGTGGGGATGTCATCGACGAACGGTTATAAGCCTTTATTTCTTGATACTACTCTACACCGCAAGGGTTGATTTTTGCCTTTCCATTTACATCTCTACACAAGCCTTTATCCGAACTGTATCGTTTGGCGTATGAATTGGCGTAAATGGCGTATGGCGTATTTGGCGTATGCTTTATTTTATTCTTCAGGGTCTTTCCACTGTGCGAACTGACGGTCAAGATTTTCAAATTCAGACTTACGCAGTTCCTTGGTCACATCCGCATAGATGTTCAAGGTCGTAGAAATATCCGAATGTCCCAGCGCATCCTGAATCACCTTGATGTTCACGCCCGCTTCGCACATCCGGGTCGTGAAGGTATGCCGCAGGGTATGGCAGCTGAAACGCGGCAGGAGTACGGTGCTGTTCGGATTCTTCGCCAGCACTTCATCGTTGCAGTCCCGGATGATGCGCCGGATGGCCTTGTTCAGCGTTCCCTGATGCTGGCACTCTCCAAAGCGATTGACGAAGATGAAGTCCGTGTAACCGTCCACCGTTACCGTGCAATGGATCTCTGCTTCTTCCTGATAGACACGTTCCTTTTCAAAGGCTTCTTTCACGAAGTCCATCATCGGAACAGTGCGGACGCCAGCCTTTGTTTTGGGCGAGTGGCAGTTGAAGTAGCAGCCTTTCTTGCCACCGTTGTTCTCACGGTGGTCGTAGTTGACTAGCGTGTGGTTGACGGAGATCGTCCCTTCGTCAAAATCCACATCACACCAGCGCAGACCAGTGGCTTCTCCTACGCGCAAGCCCGTTCCCAGCATGACCGCGAAAATCGGATACCAGTGCTGGTACTTCGGCGTTTTGGAGAGGTAGGACAGCAGCAGATTCTGCTCTGCCACGGTCAGTGCCTTACGGCGGTTGGTTTCAAACTGGTGTGCCTTTTTCAGCTCCCGCAGAACATTGTCCGAGGGGTTGTTCCGCAGATAGCAGTCATCCACCGCCATGTCCAGCACCTGATGCAGAACCGTGTGTACGCTGTCAATCGTAGAGATCTGCAAGCCCCGCTCGTCTGCCAGCGTGTTGTAGAACTGCTTCACATCCGACTTTTTGAGCGCAGACACCTTCGATTTGCCGAAATCTGGCTCCACGAACTGCCGATAAAGGTACAGATAATTCTGGAAAGGTGTTGTCCTTCAGACCACGCTTCACCTTTGCCCACAGGGTGAACACATCGTTCAGGGTGACGTACCGTGCTTCTGCCTTGATGCCTTCCAGCGAATCTCGCTGAATGTCGTTTTCCTTTTCCCGAAGCTCCTCCAAGGTCACGGCATAAATAGAATGTCGCTTGCCATCCGGGGAAGTCCAACGGAAATCGTACTTGCCATCTTTACGCTGGGATTCGCCTTTGCGGAGAACCACACGCGCCTTGTCCTTGCGTTTCGTGTTCTGATTTGTTGCCATGAGCGTTGCTCCTTTCTACATTGCGGTACAGAAAAGAGCGTTGTTCTGTGTTCATAGTACCACAGATACGCCATTCTCTGCAAGACGTTTTGAAAAATACCCGGGACATTTTCAAAGCGAGTACATTCGCTCCGTGTATTCATCCAGCTTGCGCCGCTTGATGAGCCGCTTGGAACCCACCCACAGCACGAACTGACAATGCTCCTTATCCGATAATGAACGCAGCTTGTTGATGCCAATGCCAGAGTAAGCCGCAGCTTCTTCCAGCGTCAGATTGCTCTTTTCCCAAATCGGGACATCCTTCATAGGCAGACCTCCAATTCCTTGTAACCGAACGCCTGTAACCGGCCAGGAAAGCTCTCTTTTTCTGTACGCAGGACATTCGGTGGGCTTTATACTTCTTCTTCTCTTTTTAAGGTTACATGGTTACAGAAAGAGAAAAACGCAGCAGTCATGCGGCTTTTGGGCTGTAACTGGGGCGTAACCGAATCTGTAACCAGACGTGTAACCGCCGTTCATCAGAAGGGAAAGCCCATCTGCTTGGCTTCCGCATCCGTTATTTCGGAGAAATCTTCAGCCCCGGTTTCGGGGCTGGTTACGCGCTCCCAGCCTTTCTGAACGCCGTACTTCGGGTAACGCTTGGCGGTTTTATGAGCCTGCCAGCCTTGGATATCGCCGCGCGAAATTCCTGTGTTCATGATTTCGCAAATGGCACGGGTCTCCCACTCTGCCGGGATGTTGGTGTTGCCCAGTGCCTCCGCATAAAGCTGTTTGGAACACACCCGGTCCCCTGTGTAGTCCTCCAGAAAAGCATAAATCATGCCAGCCTGTGCATCCTCCTGCATGAAGTCCTGCTGATGGGCCTGCAGCGTTTCCTGCATGGCAGGGCTGAACGCCAGCTTGTAGTCGCCGCTGTTGTAGATGGTCATGGCTTCCGCCCAGAGCTGGTCGATATAAGCACGGGATTCAGCTTCATTGTCCAGAATGTGGACTTCGGCCAGTTCCGCGTCCACCGGGACGGGGATGAAGCGGCGGTTGCCTGTGCGGTCACGGGGCAAAAAATCCTGCCGATTGGTCGTGCCAGCAAAGACGCACTGGCGCAGACGGTCGGCAGGATGGGTCTCGTAGGGAACTTTATAGGTTTCCTTCTGCTTGCTGAGGAAACTCTTGATCTCCTCGATGCTCTTGGCATTGGCGGTGGCAATCATCTCCGACATTTCAATGATCCAGTGCCCTTGCAGCTTGCGGTACACGTTGTCGTCGTCCAGCCGCCGCAGGTCGTCCGAGAACCACTCGTCCTTGACGGCCAGCAGCCGAAAAAAGGTGGACTTCCCAACACCTTGCCCGCCCACCAGACAGAGCATGGTCTCAAATTTGCACCCTGGCTGGAACACGCGCTTGATGGCTCCCAGCAGGAAAATTTTCATGGCTTCGCAAGTGTACTCATCCTCCGCAGCACCGAGAAAGTGGTGCAGGACATGGGCTATCCGTTCAGTCCCATCCCATTGCAGGCCGTTCAGGTAGTCCCGGATGGGATGATAACGGTTTTCGTTGGCAACGATGCGGATGGCAGATTCGATTTTCTTTTCGCTGGAAATGCCGTATTTCTCCATCCGACGCAGGATATACTTCATGTCGGTATCATTCAGCGTCTTGCCGGAGCGTGGCCAGCCAACAGGCTTTACGATGTCGATGCGTTCACTCAACAAGTTCAGCCGGATGGCATCGGCAAGCACATGGTCGTTCTGCAAAATCGTGATGCAGTTTTGGATCGTTCGCTGGATCTCGCCATTGGAATGTTTGACCAGCATCTCCTTCACATCCTCAACGGTTCGGGGAGCACGTTCTTCTTGATTGACTTCTTTGCTCAATAAACATCACCTCGTGTTTCTGACTTTTCGGCGGTAGGCGGGACAGATGGCTTCCGCTGTGCCTGTTCTGCCTGCAAGCGGTTCAGCAGTTGCAGAACGGAATCCCGTGCTTTCTCCTTGACCTGCTCCTTGCCCTTCTGCCGGACTTCCGGCTTCAGCAGCTTCTCTTGCAAGCGGACAGCGGTGGTCTGCATGGTCTTGAGGCACTTGTCCAACACGGTATCCAACCGATGGGCTGCATATTCTCTCGTGGCCTGCGGAGCCTTGCGCTCCGGGGACAGCACCCACTTCTTCGTGTCCTCGATCATCCGCATATCTTCCTTGCGGGTCTCGGTGCGCACCACGTCTGTCACGACCTCCACCGCCTTGTCGTAGGCTGCTGCCGAAACTTCTTCCAGCAAGGTCTCCATATCCGAAACTTTCAGGGTCAGCGCGTCCAGCTTGCTCTGCTGGGCGGCAAGCTGCTCTTTCTGCTTGGCAAGGATGAAGTCCTGCTTTTCCAGATATTTGCGGCTGCTGTACTCCGCTTCTTCCTCCAAATTCAGCCCATGCCGCTTAGCAATCTCGAACAGCATTTTCCGGCAGGCGGCATCAAAGGCGATTTTGCGGTTGTTGCGGCGGCTGAGGGGTTTGCCCGAGTCGGGCAGGTCGAAGCCCAGCGCTTCCAATGCCTTTTCCTGCTGGGGAGCTACCTCGCCATACCGGTTCTCGCAGTCGAACACATGACGCTCGTGGATGTGCGGAGTACTTTCGTCCAGATGCAACGCCCAGTCCAGCACATGAACGTGTTCGCCAAACTTGGACTTGAACTCGTCAATGAACTCGGTGACGATGTTCAGCAAGTCCTCTGCGGAAGCGTGTTCGCCCAGCGTCCCAAGCTGGTAGATGGTCTCCTCCGGGCAGGTCTTGCGGCTGGACAGCAGGTCAGAAATGGAACGGTTGCGCTCTGTGTGCCGAATCTTGGCGTTGCGCTCATTCTGGTTTTCCACAAAAGCCGTGTAGTGGGTCTCGTAGAATTGACGTTCCACCTCCGAGAAGGTCGCCGCCAGATCATCCGGGTCTTGTGGGTCGAGAGCCGAACGGAAACCGTGGAAGCAGTCCCAGTAGATGTTGCCCTTGGCTCGTTCCGGGTCGATGTGCTCACTGTTGGCAAGGTTGAAACTCCGGTCATTGTGCTTGGGGTTATAGGTGCCGTGGGTCCCGGCTCATCCATTGTGTCGTGTTAATTTCAGATAGACATCCCTCCGTTTCAACAGCTTGGCGGGGAGAACGCAGCAGCGGAGCTGCTGGATCTGCCGCCTGCGGTGCGCCAGATAATACCCAGTAGGATATGACGCAGGGCATCATATCACTGGGCAAGGCGTTCCCCCTTGACTCCCTTCAACGGGCCATTTTGGCCCGTTGATTTTGGCAAGCTGGCGGTCAAAGATTTGCGAATCCCTGCCCACCAACTTGTCCGGCTTTTTCAGTGGGACATTTTGACCCACTGAATCCGTTACGGGTAGAATCAGGTTGTCATCTTGGCAACCTGATTTTCAACAGGCCTTGAGACGTTACGGAAAAACGATGTGATCATTTTGACCACTTGGTTTTCCGTAACAGGTTGATGAATTTCCGTTCCCGCATTCGGGAGGAGATTGAGTTTCATTTGGCAGATGCGTTACGCTTAACCAAGTGCTCATTTTGAGCACTTGCAGCATCCGTAACACGTTTTCGATAGTCTTTTTGCCGGCAGGCATTGCTGCAATAACGGGCACCTGCACGTTTAGGCGTGAATTTTTCGCCGCAGCACTGGCAGACTAGATCCTGACGGTGCATTTGACGGTATTCCCGCTGCCGCCGACTGTTGGCCCGATTGCCGCACCAGTAGCTATGACAGTATTTTTTGGAACCGGACGTGGTGTAGAATACTCGACCACAGCCGCCGCAGATGATTTTGCGGATAGCGTATCCTCCGGCAGTAAAACCCGTTTTCTCATACGATTCTTTCAAATAATCCTGATTGTTTTGCTCCCATCCTTCATTTGTCATATACATGGAGATTCCCCTCTCTTTTCACTAGCGTTACGGGAAATCAATGTGGTCAATTTGACCACATTATTTTCTGGTAACTGAGAAATTAACTTTTAGCCGTTCTCCCTGCATGGATTTCCTACCCCCTTCCGGCAGCGTTTTCCGGCTCTCCTTTTCAGGGTCTTCGCCGTGTATCCCATGCAGACGGTCATGCGGTTTTCAAGGTGCGGTGCTGATTTGGCAATAAAAAATCGCCACACAACAACCTGAACCTGACCATCCCTTCTGGGATGGTCTTGGTTCGGGTTCGTTATGTAGCGATAAGAAAGTTAAAAACTTGCTTCGGCTCCTTCGGGAGCCGAGCTAGAACTCTAAATAAATATGTTATATTAAATTGTTGAGATAGATTACCACAAAAATCGAGTCGTGTCAACAAAAAGTTTTGAGAACACGCTGATTTCGGCAGCTTGCAAGAAAACGCAAGGGAAACTTTGGTAAAAAGAGAGAGGACGGACGAAAAAAAAGGAGAATTCGATGAAATAAGAGCAAAACAAGATGGTACAGAAAATGATTATGGCTAGGCACATTGAAGTTTGTCGTAGGTTTGATATAATAAAGATAACCGTTCGATAAAATTGTGGATTTTGCTTGGAAGTGAGTTGATTCAGTATGAAAATTCTACACTGTGCGGATCTGCACATGGATTCGCCAATGGAAACACACATGACGCGAGAACAGGCTGCAAAACGTAATGCTGAGATTTTGATGTCTTTTCAGCGAATGACGGAATATGCAGAGAAAGAAAAGGTACGGGTCGTCTTGATTGCGGGCGATCTCTTTGATGGAGAACGCGTTACAAGACGCACTGTGGAAAGTGTGCTGGACGCGATGCGTTGTACACCGCAGATCGACTATTTATACGTCAGTGGCAATCACGATGACCAAACGAATGCGTTTGCCGATCAGGAGATTCCTGAGAATTTCAAGCGGTTTACAGATAAATGGAATACGATTGAATATGGGGACGTTGCGGTATCCGGTATAGAAATCACGAAAAACAACGCCAGTACACTCTATGAACAGCTTCCTGCGCAGAAAAGCAGGGTAAATATTGTAATGCTTCATGGGCAGATTTCGTCTGCCTGCGGGGTAGATCAGGTGAACCTGAATTTGCTCAAGGGGAAGAATATCAATTATCTTGCATTGGGACATATCCATACCTATTCCTGTGAGCAGATGGATCGCGATGGCATATATTGCTATCCCGGCTGTTTGGAGGGGCGTGGATTTGACGAATGCGGAGAAAAAGGTTTTGTTGTTCTGGATACTGACGGAAGAAAAATTACGCCGATTTTCATTCCTTTTTCATCAAGAAAACTTCACCGTGTAACCGTTGATATTACTGGGGCAGCTACCAACAGCGCAGTCCACCAAGCAATGAAAAGAGCTTCACAAAATATCGATAAAAAAGACATGGTAGAGTTCATCCTGACAGGTGCGGCAGACCCTTCAGCACGCATTGCCAAGAAGTATCTGTATAACCTTATGGAAGATGACTTCTTTTTTGTAAAGATAAAAGATGAAACCAAGCTGATTCTTGACCCGAAAGACTATGAAAATGACATTTCCTTAAAAGGGGAATTTATCCGGCTGGTGATGGCAAGTGATGCAGGCGAAGCGGATAAAATTAAAATTATCCGTACGGGACTTGAAGCATTGGCTGGAGAGGAGATTACGGTATGAAACTTTTGGAATGTCATGTTGACAATTTTGGCAAGCTGTCAAACTTTGATTACCAATTTTCAGATGGACTAACGGTAATTCAGGAGCCGAACGGTTTCGGCAAAAGTACATTGGCTGCATTCATCAAGGCAATGCTGTATGGTTTTCCGAGAACAGCAGGTCGAAACATCGCAAGCAATGAGCGAAAAAAAAAAAATACATACCGTGGCAAGGTGGGACATACGGTGGAAGTTTGGATTTTGAGTTTGAGGGTGTGAACTACCGTGTGTGGCGAATCTTTGGCAAAACGGCGGCTAAAGACAGATTCTCGCTCCGTGACTTGACAAATCGCAGAGAAAGCAACCGCTTTACTGAAAAGCTTGGAGAAGAGCTGTTCCAACTGGATGCTGAATCGTTTATGCGAAGTGTCTATATGCCGCAGATGCAAAATCAGGAAACCGCAGCTACAACATCGATCCAGACAAAGCTGAGCAATCTGGTGGATAATACAGATGACCTGAACAATTACGATTCTGCAATGGACCACCTGCGAACGGCACGGTCGGAGTATCGAAAGTTTCGGGGAAGTGGCGGTCATATTGATGATATTCAAACGCAAATTGAGAAGCTAGAACAGAAGCTGACGGATGCAGAAACTAAAAAATATCCCTTAGCAGAAGCCACAGGCAAAGTTGAGGCGCTGAATGCAGAAAAAGCACAAAAAGAAGAGGTTTTATCTGCACTCCGTGAAAAAATAACAAAAGCATCTGCGCAACAAGCGAGTCAGGCATTGTGTGATCAGTTTACGGGTTTGGAAAAAGAACTGCACACAGTGGAGAGTGATATTCAAGCGCTGGACAAATCCTATCCGAATGGATATCCTTCAAAAGATGAAGTCCATCTGCAAAGTGGCAGGGTTGCGACTATTCAACAGGCGCAAAATGAGTTGAACGGCCTTGTACTGAAAGAGGAAGATGTCCAATGCGAAGCGCAGGGACGAGAAATCTTCTCCGATGCAGCAAAAACCGATGCAGAAATTCAGCAGTGTCAGGGGGATTACAACGACCTGTCCGATGCGTCTGCGAAGGCTAATATACAGATGAGCAAGGAAGAGCAGGAACAACGTGAAACGTTAAAAAACCACTTTCAGGAAGGTGCTCCGACTACTACGGAGCTTGATAATTTAAAAAATGACGCCAATACGCTAGTGCAAAAGCATGGCGCACTAAATGCTCAGCAATTGACAGAAGCTGAAGCGGGTAGATTGTCAGAATTGTCGAAATTCTTTGCAGGGAAGGACTTCGATGAGGAAGAGCTTACGCATTGTGAAGAAGCCCAGCGGCAGATAACGGAGTGTAAAAACAAGATTAACGAAGCTGCCTTGTCGGAAACAGAGGAAAATGAGTGGAAGAGGTTAAGTCGTGTCTTTTCCATTGAGGTGCCAGAAGACGAGGCGGTTCAGCAAAAACAGAATGACTGCCGCCGAATTGATGAACTGAATAGCAAAAGAGAAACAAAGACAACTGTACTCCAACCGATTCAGAAGCAGGAAACAACGAAGTCCGGCAGCACAATGGCTTTGATTGCAGTCGGTACTGTGCTAATTGTGGCAGGCGTTATTTGCTTTGTTCTTTCGAAAATCGCCGTGGGCGCAGTTCTTTCGGTTGTTGGATTTGCTGTACTTCTTGTGGCTTTTTGGACACATACAAAGCAGATGGTCAATCGAGGCACCGAGCAAGTTGCCGTTGAAAGCAGCGCCATCAGTGAAGCCGAAATTCAGGAACTATATACGTTGCAAAAGAACGTGGCAGAGTTCCTTATGAGGTTCTATGAGGATGCGTCAGAACCAAATGCAAAGCTGATAAACCTGCTGCTTGATAAGAAGGCTTACTTGCAGTTGCAGGAACGGAAGAGTGGCTTAGAAAGTGAGAAGGATTCTCTACGCACTAAAATAGATGCGCAGCAGAACTATGTGCAGGAAGTATTTGGAAGATATTATCCGAGAGAGCCATATCAGGAACGGTTTGTGATGGATTTGAGAACCCGTTGGCATGAATATGGAACTTTGCAAAGTCGGCAGAAAGATGTTCAGCGAGAGCGAGAAAGGCTTAGTTCCGAAATCGGACAGCTTGAAGATGGCTTAAAGGCGGTGCTGGAGAAATATCATCTGGATGACAATACAGATGATATTTTAACACAGTTGCGGAAATTGGATGAAGATGCAAAAGAACTTTCGAGGTTGGACGCTAAATGGAAAAACACAAAGAAAGGGCGTGAGAAAGCCGAAAACCAGAAAGAAGAGCTGACGACCGCAATCGAAGCCGTTTTGAAGAAGTATCATGTGTTCGTGGAAGGACAGCCCTACAATGTATCTCTCGAATCGCTGAGAAACAACCTTGCAGCATACAAAACGGCTGAAAAAAATGTGGCAGATTACTATACCAACAAGAATAAATTTGAAAAGCAAAAATCGGAGGCAGAAGAGGAACTTGAGCAGTTCGCTCGCAAATATGGATTCCAACTGCCGCTGAACGAAAAAATGCTTTCGCAGATTCTGGAGGACACAACAAATCATGCCTTGAAGGCAAACCGAAAGGCAGAAATCGTAGAAGCTATCGAGAATTTCAAGAAACAGCACACAGAATTCAAGGATGGTTTACCCGAAGCAAGACAGGAACAAGAAGAACTTCCCGCTGTGAACACTCTGATTAGTGCAGAGAATATTGCAAAAGGAAAACTGAATGGGGTGGAGGAAAGCCTTCAGGCAGCACAAGACGACCGCAAAAAACTTTTGCAGACAGTTGAGCAAATTCCCGAAATGGAAGATCAACTGAAGCGTTTGATGGAACAGCGGGAAGAAGCTGAACAAAATTGCAGTATTCTGGACACGACCTTGAATTTATTGGAAACGGCCAAGAATAATCTTTCAAATCAGTATGTTGGCGGCGTGGAACGGAACTTTGCGGCGTATGTACATGAACTGCTGGGTGACGATTTCAGCAAAGCACTTGTAGACCATGATCTGACCATCCATGTGGACGAAAAGGGCGAAGCACGAGAAATTGATTATTTCAGTGCTGGAACAGTGGACAGTGTTATGCTCTGCATGAGACTTGCGCTGATTGATGCCCTTTTCAAGCAGGAAAAGCCTTTTGTTCTGTTGGATGATCCTTTTGTAAATCTGGATGATGAGCATACAGAACGTGCGCTAGAGATGCTAAAGGAAATCGCAAAGAATAAGCAGGTCGTGTATATGGTCTGCAATAGCAGTTGGTGCTGATTTTCCACGGAAACTGGCATAAAGAAAAGACGACCACTCACTGCGCCTGTCGGCAGCGTGAGTGGTCGTTTGCTATATTATTGGATGATTAAATTTTCAGTCTGCCGTGGTCGCAGCCGAGTGGCAGGAAACGTTTGATCTCCCCACCCAGCACAAGTTGGGCATACTCCAAGGGCTTGTTATACAGCAGCCAGTCCAGCTCTGCCCTCTGTGTCGGGGTGTTGCCGTACTCGTCCTCAATGGCGATGCAGTCGATGGCAACGGTGGTGCCACCCTCGAACCGGGCTTCCACCCGGTCAGTGTCCATATTGAAGCGGCAGGAAAGCGGTTCATTAACAGAATAACATTTATAACATGGTGTTGTGCTAAAACCAGCGAAAATTAGCAGAAGCAGCCTTTATCCGACAATTTTAAGACTTCTAAAGAATTGACAATTTCGCTAAAGATGATATACTATAGTAAAAGGTATCATTTGATACCATTCAGAAGAGGGTGCTTGAGTGGCTTCAGGAAGTGTAAGACGAATTGAAACTGAATCAGAGGTTAGTGCATACCTTGCGAAAATGAAGCATGCATTGGAAAATGGTGCGCAAATCCAATTCCAGATAGATCGCCAAGTTGATAATGAACGCGATGCTTATTTTACTAATAGATTTACCCTGAGCGAGTTGTTTCCAGATGAAGCTCCCTCTGAGGTTTTTCGACGGGAATTAATGACTTTAACTAAAGCAAATTATATGGGGACGGTAAGAGATATCCGTTTTCCTAAACGGAGTGAAATGCGGGAATTTGGGAAGATATACCGTCAGTCAGATGAAGTCTATATAAAAGTAAGAATAGAACTATTAAACTCGGCCGAAGGAGGCAATCATACAGCATTTGTAATGTCTTTTCATTTTGCAGAAACGCCTTTTTCACAGTGTACATTCCCCTATAAAAAGTAAGGTGATATTATGATTATAAAGAAAATCCATAAGTTATGCTTGAGTTGCATGGAAGAGCATGAAGTTTATCTTGTTAAAGAATCCCGACAGACATTCTTTAAAGGGGAAAAAGTCGAGTACGAAGCAATCTACGAATATTGTGACAAGTGTGATGAATATACAGAAACCGAAGATTTAATGGATCAAAACGACATCGCATGTAAAGATGCATATCGTAAACAGATGAATCTATTGACTACTACTGAGATTCGTGCAATTCGAGAAAAGTATGGTCTTACGCAAACAGATTTGGCTATTATTTTAGGGTGGGGAGAGAAAACCATTACAAGATATGAGGGACATCAGGTACAAGATAGTGCTCACGATGAGATTTTGAGAAAAATTGAGAACGATCCTGAATGGTTCCTTTCCTTTTTGGAGAATGCAAAAGGAAGGTTTTCTATCGAAACTTATAGGAAATATCACGATAACATTTCTGGAGCATTTCATGTAAGCGGAGATGTTTACCTTCGCAAAGCAATTCAAGCCAGTTATGCGATGTTTAATGCCGATGAACAGAAATGTGGAAATACCGAACTTAATCTTGATAAGGTTGTAGCTGTAGTCCAGTATTTTGCAAATTCATCTATACTGAAAAACCTAAAAAAAGTAAAATTGATGAAATGTATGTGGTATGCAGACGCATTATCTTTTAAGAGGTATGGCCACTCCATGATGGGACTTTCCTATCAAGCATGTCCGATGGGAGCCGTTCCAATTGGACACCAGTCATTGATTGCATTGGACGGAATTGATTTCCGAGAAGATCAAGATGACGAACATGTAACATATACTTTTTTACCGGGAAAAACTTCTAAAGTTGAAATATTAACGGGTAAAGATCGAGCTGTTTTGGACACAATAATTGAAAAGTTCGCAATGTATAATGCCAAACAGATTAGCGACTATATGCACAAGGAGGTTGCTTATCAAAAAACACCAGCACGTGAATGTATAGAATATCGATATGCATCTGAATTGAGCCTTTCTTAGAATTGCTTTCTCTTTTTTAAAAATAACAAACTGACAGCCAGTTTTATGATTGAATAGTCATCAACAAACTGGCTGTCAGTTTTTGTTTTCTAGAAAAGTTCTTAATCTTCTAATCTGCCGTGGTCGCAGCCGAGGGAAAGATAATGCTCAATCTCCCCTCTCAGCACAAGCTGTGCGTACTCCAGCGGCTTATTGTACAGCAGCCAGTCCAGTTCTGCCCGTTGTGCCGGGGTGTTGCCGTACTCGTCTTCGATGGCGATGCAGTCGATGGCAAGAGTAGTTTCATCTTCGAACCGGGCTTCCACCCGGTTGGTGTCCATGTTGTAACGGCAGGAAAGCAGTTTGTTCATAAGGAAACCTCCATGTTTTTCACATTTACTTCTTCTGCGGTGGAAAGTTCCGGCTGTCCGTTTGCAGATCCATAAAAGAAAAAGCCTGAAACTTCTCGGTACATCAAGAAGTTTCAGGCTTTTTTGCTTAAATTGGAAATTTACTGGTCGATGGGCTTCATCGTGGGGACAGGTCAAGGAAGGCTCACAAATGGCTTTATTTCCCTTT
>OCPP01000878.1_pt1 | contig 18948 bp, 15 predicted proteins | sample 1538211 | NCBI WGS metagenome assembly OCPP01 (sample SAMEA2580193, study PRJEB22360) | human gut metagenome | biome: human gut; feature: human-associated habitat; material: faeces | place: Denmark | collected 2008/2010
AAAATTGCCTTCTTCATTGATTTTCCTCCTGTTTAATCTACAGCGGACAAGATGAATATGCTCGTTCCGAGCATATTCATCTGAAAGAAATTCTTTGAATTTCTTCCGGCTTCTATGCCCGATTTATAACGCACGCACAGCGCATCCTGTCATCCTAGAACAGCCAATATAAGTGGAACCCGCACCACTGTGCTGCATGTTGTATTCCTTAAATGAATACGTTGCATAAGTTGCTTCTATATTAAACCCTTAGGATTATTGCTCTAATAATGAAAAATGTCTGTAATGATTAGTTCATTACCTTTAAGTTGATAAACACACCAGCCGGCATCTCTAACTTAGATAAAGCATCTACAGTCTTCTGAGATGGAGATAATACATCAATCAGTCTCTTGTGTGTTCTCTGCTCGAACTGTTCTCTTGAATCCTTGTACTTGTGAACAGCTCTAAGAATTGTAACAACTTCCTTCTTTGTTGGAAGAGGTACCGGACCACTTACCTGTGCTCCTGTTTTCTTAGCAGTTTCAATGATTTTCTTTGCTGACTGATCGATTAACTGATGATCATAAGCCTTCAGTGTAATTCTAATTACCTGATTTGCCATAAAAAAAGTCGCCTCCTTCGCACTTTCTAGATTTAAGTACGACAAGCGGTGACTGTACACACTCCCACGCGTATCACAGTATCTCTTAGGACATTGTGAACCTACGGGTCATCTTATTCATTTACAGATGATATTGTACAGTGACTTGTCGCCAGAATTATTTGACATTCGCTCCACGGAAAACCTGCGATTGTATCGCAGCAACCTCACGCTTCACAGCTATCAATGTCACAGCAATTGCTAGTATACACGACTATACTAATAAAATCAACAGGATAATTGTTCTTTTTTAAGAACAATCACCCTGTTGTCATTTTTTCAAATTTCTACCTATTATATATAGAAGAAATCCGTTTTATATTTCTTTCCGGATTAGTAAAACATACTCATCAGGCTGCTCAGGCTTGATAAGCTTTTAATACCTGACGGTACATACAGTCCCACAGCTTTGCTCATGATAACGACTGCCACAACCGCAAATACGATTACGCTTACTGCAATCATATAAGAAAGCTTATTTTCTTCACAGATTCCTGTCATTGCAGCATATACAAAGCAGATTGCCAAAATATTGCCAAGATAGAATACTGCAAATGCTATGCCCGGATTAACAAATAACAGAACACAGCCTGCAAGCATAAACGGAATCACTGCAGCACTTCTTACACTTGTAATTGCAAGCGCCTTTTTGTAATCAATATCTGCCTTTACAATCTTGCCTGCTGCAAAGAAAATCAACGCAAACACTGCTGATAAAACAACTGAAAAAATCAATGTAACAAAAAATCCCTTTGCATTGGATACCTGATACTTATTCGATGAAAAATATGAAGTAATCCCTGAAAAAGCTGCATTGATTCTGGTGGTGCAGATTAATCCGAACAAGCCGGCAATGACTGCCTGTAACACAATCAGAATCAGTGACACTGTCATATCAGACTCTGCCACATAAGCACGGCCTTCCTGTGCCGGCGACTTAAAGATGCCAAGCAGATTCTTCCATGCATTTCCTGCCGCTTCCATACCCTGCTGCATATACTCGTTTGCCTTCTGCTGCATCTGTGCCGTATTAAACTGCGTCCCCTGTGCACCCGCTGCATCTGCCTGACCGGCATTAACCTGACCACTCATCTGATCCGTTGCTGCCTGTGCTGCACCGGATGTCTGCTGTGCCTGTGCTGCGGCTGCCTGCTGGCTGCCTGCGCATCCACATACTTCTCCGTCCTGAAGCTCTTTCCCACAAAATTTACAAAACATTTCTTTCCCTCCGTAGTTTATTTTTTCGTTATAATTTTTTTATAAATTATACATATTTGAGTCTATCATATGGAGGTATTTTTGTCAAAATTTGTCTGATGGTATTTTACTGCATCATTTTATTTTTGTTTCTGCTGTTCAATCTGCTCCGCCAGTTCATTTAATTCCACCCAGCGGTTCATCTTAAACTCCAGCTGTTCTTCCAGTTCACTCTTTTCCTGTGTCAGCTCCGTTAAACGGCTGTACTGTGTTGCAGCCATTTCTATTTCGCTATCCAGCTTAGCAATTTTTTGTTCCAGCGCGGCGATTTCTTCATCGATCACTTCGTATTCTTTTTGTTCCTTATAAGAAAAGCGGAGTTTTTTTTCGCGGTCCTTATTGTATTCTTTTTTACCCTTCGGCTTTTCCGCAATCTTAGCCTGTTTTGCCTGCATACCTCCGGACTTTTCGTAATAGTCGCTAAATCCGCCTTCGTACTGGTGCAGGGTACCATTTTCCTCAAATGCGAAAATACGATCCACAATTCTGTCGAGAAAATAACGGTCATGCGATACGGTAATGACAATGCCTGCAAAGCCGTCTAAGTAGTCTTCGAGTATTTCCAGCGTTTCAATATCCAGATCGTTGGTCGGTTCATCTAATATCAGTACATTCGGCGCACTCATTAAGACACTGAGAAGATAGAGTCTTCTCTTTTCACCACCGGATAACTTTTCTATCGGTGTCCACTGCATTTTCGGCGTAAATAAAAAACGCTCGCACATCTGGGACGCTGTCGCCTTGCCGGTTGCCGTTGTCACATATTCGCCGATGCTTCTTACATATTCAAGCACCGTCATTTTTTCGTCCAGCGGTTCATTCTCCTGCATGAAATACCCGATTTTTACCGTTTCACCGATTGAAACCGTGCCGGAGTCCGGCTGAATCTGTCCTGTGATAATCTTCATCAGTGTCGATTTTCCACAGCCGTTTCTACCTATGATACCGATACGGTCATCTCTTAAAAATATGTATGAAAAATCACAGATATACGTAATGCCGTCATAGGCTTTTGTGATATTTTCCAGTTCAATCGTCTTTTTACCGAGGCGCGATGTGACCGAGTTCATCTCCATTGCCTGTTTTTCAAAGCTGGCACGTGCCTGTCTGGACGCTTCCTTCATATCCTCATAACGGTCAATTCTTGCCTGCTGTTTGGTGGAACGCGCCTGACAGCCCCTGCGGATCCATTCCAGCTCACGACGCAGAATATTCTGCCGCTTTTCTTCGGTCGCCATTTCCATCTGCTCACGCTGGGTCTTTAACTCCAGAAAACCCGAATAATTCGTATCGTAGCTGTATAAATGCGTGCGGTCAAGTTCCACAATCCGGTTGGTAACATTGTCAAGAAAATAACGGTCATGCGTTACCATCAGCAGCTCGCCCTTAAACTGACGGATATAATCTTCCAGCCAGATAACCATTTCATTATCCAAATGGTTGGTCGGCTCGTCTAATATCAGTACCTCCGCCGGTTCTACAAGTGTCTTTGCCAGCGCAACTCTTTTTTTCTGCCCGCCGGAAAGCGTATGAATATCTTTATCAAATTCCGTAATGCCAAGCTTTGTAAGAATTGTCTTCGCTTCCGCTTCACTGCTGTGCTGTTTGCCACGCAGGACGTAGCCAAGAATCGTATCCTTTTCCGGAAACTGCGCCTTCTGCTCCAGATAAGCGACCGTTACGCCCTTGCCCTTTACAACCTGTCCGGCATCGGCTTCCTCCAGGCCCGCAATAATTTTTAAAAATGTAGATTTTCCCGTGCCGTTGACACCGATAACACCGATTTTGTCGCCTTTGTTGACACCGAGTGTCACCTCGTCAAACAATTGTTTTTCTCCATAGGTTTTGCTTACTTTTTCTACATTTAATATATTCATGATTCTTCTCCATTCTCACCGTATAATTCCCGCAGCTTTGCCGCCAGTTCGGGATTGGTCTTGGTCAGCCTGTGGATATGCTCTTTTCTGCGTTCCAGCATATGCGCGTAGGCTTTCGGATTGCGTTCTTTAAACTGCATTGCCAGTTCGTGGCGGTGCTGCTTGAGCATACGGAGTGCTTCGGGATTGATATGCTGTAATTTTAATTCAACAATACTTCTTCGCTGTTCAATCTGCTCTTCAATCTCACTTTCATTTTCAGGGTTGTTCTGTGCCATTTCAGACAAATGCATTTCCAGACGGTCAAGCAGCTCTTCTTCGTCATACAAACCGATACGGCCCCATGATACGTGATTTTCTGCTTTTTTAAGTGCCTCTGCACTATGTTCATTTGCAGCTGTAATCTGCCGGGCAATCTCTATCGCAATCTGTTCCATTTTTTCTTCCGCATCATTCCCAAATGCCCATTCAAATTCCGCGAGCCGCTCCTGCGCCTCCACAAAGGCATATTTCATATTCAGTCCGTTTTCATTTTCCAGCGGATACGGCTTATCCACACCCGCATCACGCAGTGCAAGTGAAATGGTTCTTCTTGCAACGCCTTCCTCTACCAGACTCCCCGCTCCAAAAGCCCTTAACTGGTCGTTGACCGCACCTACATGCTCTGTCAGATAAAAGCGGATTCCCTTCGCACGCAGATTTCTGTTTAAAATAACAAGGCGGTCTGCGGCTGTGATATCAATGCTTCCGATTCCGCTCGCATCGACAATCACCTGTTTGGTATCTTCTTTTATCGCATTTTCAATATCATTCTGGAATGTGTCAATATTGGCAAAAAACAGATTGCCCGAAAAACGGTAAATTACCGTATGCTGTACCGGGTGGGCATTGCGGTTTCTTTTCAATGCATAAAAGCCCTCCTGTCCCGGAATCATGCCAAGAAATCCTTTCGGTGGCACTACTGCGCGGATAATTACTGCAATAAACGATAAAATCACGCCAATAATAACACCGTAAATCGTTCCAAAAATCAGAACACCAAAAAACGCTGCCATAAATATTAAGAATTCCTGCTTATTCGTCTTCCAAAGCTTCTTTGCAAGTCCGAATTCCAGAATGCCAATCAGCGCACAGATAACAATACCGGTCAGCACCGGAACCGGAAGATACTGTAACAGCCCTGTGCCAAACAGCAGTACCAGTACCATTGTAAATGCTGCCGATAAAGACATCACCTGCGAGCGTGCGCCAAACTGGTCGCCGATGCCGGTTCTTGACACACTGCCGTTAATCGGGCAGCATCCCACCAGCGCTCCGGCAAAATTGCCCGCCGCATAGGCAAGCACCTCGCGATTGTTGTTGATTTTATAATTGTATTTTAACGCATAATTACTGCTGGCAAGTAATGTCTGTGCCACAATAACAAGTGCCACGGTAAAAGACAGCAAAAGAATATCCCCTGTATTTTCACCCAGCACACTGACATCGGGAAATGCCAGTTTTGGAAGTCCCGCCGATACCTGCGGCAGAAGCTTCACCCCATACCGGTCAATATGGAAAACGGCAGTCAGTGCAGCTCCCACTGCCATTAATACCACCGACATTGGAAACTTCGGGACATATTTTTTTGCTGTTAAAATAATCACAATCGTACCAATGCCAAGCACCGCCGATAACAGGTTAAAATATTGCAGCTGGTTTAAGATATGGGCAATCAGGACAAAAAGTTCTCCCGTGCCTGCCGAACCGCCAAACAGCTTTGCCACCTGCATTAAAATAATCGTACAGCCGATACCGGAAATAAATCCGCCCATAACCGGCGTTGAGATGTAACTCACCAGCTTGCCTGCGCGCACGATGTAAAACAGCAGAAGCCACCCGGCAGTCACCAGCGTAATGACCGGCACCAGCCTGATTGCTTCTCCTGAGCCTGTTACAATGCCAAGTGAAGCCAGTGTCGCACCGACCAGTGCCGCCGGTGTTGCATCGACACCAAATACAAACTGCGGCGATGAAGTAATCAGACTGAATACAAGAATCGGGAGCAGTGAGCCGTATAAGCCATATACAACCGGCAGCCCGGCAACCTGCGCATATCCCATTGAAATCGGAATTGATACCAGGGCTACAATAATTCCTGATAAAATATCTTTTTTCAAGGTTTTCGTTTTGTAATTCTGAAACATTTTCCCTCCGTTCCAGGGTGTACTTTTATTCCCTTTTGTCATTTTTTCTGCAAATATGATGTTATTATACTGATTACCCCGTTATTTTGCAACTTTTCCGCATGGATTTGAGATGTTTCTACCTATTATATAGACTGATCTCCGCACAACAGCTCCAAATTCTGATTGCCCTAAATCAATTTGCACTACGCACTCCCAAAATTCTGCCCCATATTCACATATCGTGGGATTGTCACCATCAAACCTTTATGATATGATAAATAAACATTCATAAGCGATTATTTATGATGTCTATGGCAGACGGCAAAAATCCGTCCGGGTCTGCATAAATGCTTGCCGGACTTCAGCCCATATACATCAGGAAAGAAAGGTTTTATATATGTTTATTGCAAATAACTGGAAAGATTACGAAGTCATTGATACTTCCGAAGGCGAAAAGCTGGAACGCTGGGGAGCTTACCTGCTTGTAAGACCCGACCCGCAGGTTATCTGGAACACACCGAAAAAAGAAAAAGGCTGGCGTAAAATGAACGGACATTACCACCGCAGCAGCAAGGGCGGCGGTGAATGGGAGTTCTTTGACCTGCCGCAGCAATGGCAGATTCAGTATGAAAGCCCGTCCTTTAAACAGCCGCTGACGTTTAATTTAAAGCCGTTCAGCTTTAAGCACACCGGTATTTTCCCGGAACAGGCAACCAACTGGGACTGGTTTGGACATCTGATTTCCGAAAAGGTAAAGAAAAATCCGGATAAGCCGGTAAAGGTATTAAATCTCTTTGCCTATACCGGCGGTGCAACCCTTGCCGCAGCTGCTGCCGGTGCACATGTCACCCATGTTGACGCTTCCAAAGGCATTGTTGCATGGGCAAAGGAAAATGCGACATCCTCCGGACTGATTGACAAGCCAATCCGCTGGATTGTCGATGACTGCGTTAAATTTGTCCAGCGTGAAATCCGCCGCGGCAACCACTACGACGGTATTATCATGGACCCGCCATCCTACGGCAGAGGTCCAAAGGGTGAAATCTGGAAAATTGAAGAATCCGTTTATCCGCTGATTCAACTGTGCGCACAGCTGTTATCCGATGACCCGCTGTTTTTCCTGATTAACTCTTACACCACCGGCTTACAGCCTGCTGTGCTTTCCTATATGCTTTCTACGGAATTAAAGGCATTTGACGGACAGGTTGATTCACAGGAGGTCGGACTTCCGGTATCCTCTAACGGACTGGTGCTTCCGTGTGGCGCTTCCGGCCGCTGGTCCCGCCCACTTTAAGCCGGAACAGCTAAACTTATAAAAAATTATAAAAAATGCAGGAAAACGCAAAGCTTTACAACCTCCTTGCGTTTTCCTGCATTTTATTTTTACTTAGAAAACATAATCTTTTCGCTGTTAAACATTCTTGTCAGTACCCATACGAAAATTCCCGCATAAACCAGATTGGATACAAAGGTAATCATTACATGCACGGCATTGACCGAGAATAAAAAGACACTGCTCATGCACTGCACGCTGTTGTAAATCGGAATCAGATACCAGTAATTTTCCTGCGGCGTTCCGTTTCCAAACATCGTACTGATTGACACAATCATTATAATTATCATTAACGGCGATACATATGTCCCCGCTTCTTTCACATTTTTTGCATATGCAGATACGACTGAAATCAATGAAATAATCAGCAGTACCGAACACAGCACAATCATTAACAGCAGTGCATAGTCCTGTACATGATAGACATTAACATTCACCCCTACGTCGTCACCGCTCATTGCCATAAGCTTCGGCAGGGACAATGCCGTTCCCGTAAAGCTTGACAGACCGCTCAGCAGTGCAAGGATACTAAGGGCAAGAATCTTTCCAATCGCAATTTCAGAGCGGCGTACCGGTGTTACAAGCAGTGTGGTAAGCGTGCCGCGCTCCTTTTCCCCTGAAATCGACTCTGGTGCGAGGGACGTACATGCACTGAAAATAAACGTCATCAGAAGCATTGGGAACAGCATGGAGAAGATTTTCCCCGTAATATCCTTATCCGATGCCAGGTCATACCCGCCGTCTGCATTTGCGTTAATATCAAACTTGTTAATCATGCTGCTTTCGTACTGGTTTAAAACCTCTGTGATCATGCTGTAACCGCTTGCCGATTCGGTCTTTGAGGAATTATAATAAATTTCAACCTGCGGTGCCGGTGTCTGTGCCGTCATGCTGTCGTAAGCTGCCACTGCCTGTTCAAAATCCTTCGGAAATACAACAATCAAATCACAGTCCTGATTTTCCACCTGCATTTTCATCTCGTCCATAGATTTATCCGCATCCCGGTAATCCAGATTCAAGCTGTCAAATACCGGCTTTAAGCTCTGCGGCGTATCCAGCATAAATACCGATGTCTTATAATCATCTTTGACCTCAAACTGGCTCGACATCGCCTGCCCCATAATCGAATACACAATATAAATCATCAGTCCCGGCAGGAGAATCGTTGTCAGAAGCATACGCCTATCCGAAAGATACCGGAACAGTTCCTTTTTCATGATTGTAAAAATATTATTCATCTGCCTTACCCTCCATATTTTCATACAGTTCAAAGAACCGGTCTTCTAACGGCTGTCCCGCCATAACATTTTCCAGCGTATCACAGCACACGGATTTGCCACGGATAATAATGACCACACGGTCACAAATTTTTTCAATCAGGCTGAAAATATGGCTGGAAATAATAATGCATTTGCCCTGTTCGCGCAGCTCCTTTAAGAAGTTCACCACAATCCGTTCCGTAATAACATCGAGTCCATTGGTCGGTTCATCAAAGATAATAATATCCGGGTTATGTACAATGGAAATGACCAGTGAAATCTTCTGTTTCATACCGGTTGACATATCGGCAACCTTAACCTCTGCAAATTTATCAATACCGAATTTTTCAAACAGCTCTTTTTTACGCTGTGCTGCCTGTTCTTCCCCGACACCGTACAGCTTTGAAAAGTAGTCAAACAGATAATTCGGTGTAAAGTAATCCTCAAGCTTTAATTCACTCGTTAAAAATCCGATATGTCTGCGGTAATCCATAAGATTGCCTGTAATGTCCGCACCGTCTAAACACACCTGACCTTCATCAGCCTTAATAACCGATGCTAAAATTCTGAGCGTTGTGGTTTTTCCGGCGCCGTTTGCGCCAAGGATTCCAAGGATTTCTCCCGGACGCGCATCAAATGAAACGTCTGCTACCGCCACTTTGATTTTTTCTTTTGTCTTTTCGATTTTCTGCTGCTTTTTCGACATTTTAAATGTCTTTTTCAGCCCCTTTACTTCTAACATACACTTCCTCCATTTCTTTAATCCGTTATTTTCATATTCGGATATACCCACTCAATAAAGCTGTCCGGATAGGTGTGGTCCAAAAACTGCTCCACTGCCGTATCCGCGCCGGCCTGCTGCTTTCTGTCTACATAGCGCATTAATGCCACGGACGAAATCAGCATATCCAGCGCCATTGCAAATACTAAAATATACGTAAGTACTTTTCCCGCTACCGGCGGAATCTTTTCAATCACCCTGCTGACTGCCGGGTACAAAAGCTTTAACCACACAATGGCAAGCACACCCCAGAAAAAGCAGAACAGCAGATTAATCCGCCCGTTGATATTAAACGGCATATGGCTGTAATCCCAGAACGTCGTTCCAAACACCATTTCCGTAAACACGCTGCAGCTGTATTCATACACACCACCCATGAAAAATCCTGCGATAAAAATATAACGGTCATTTCTTTTCTGCAGGGAATATAAAAGACCTGTCGCGATCGCGCCGCCAAGTCCCCACACAATGCTGAATGTTCCGTATAAAAGACTGCTTCGGCTCATAAGAACCCCGGAAGTCGCCCACACAAACACCGTTTCAATCCAGTCCCCGACCAGCGCACTGATAAAGAATATCCAAAACAGCTTATCAAAGCACAAGCCCTTTGCAAACACTCTGTTTACCGGCTTTCCAAAACCGTCTGCTTCGGACTTTTCCTGATGTTCCATTTCCGGAAAAGCGCGGTACATTCTTTTCTGAATCATGAAAATGAGTTTTTCCCCGATACTCTGTTTGGTCTTTTCAAGTCCTGCCGCCACCGTATCATAAACATTGCCCTGTATTTTCCACTTGAGCATGGTCGCCGCCGTCACTAAAACGTCCACCGCAAACAAAACCAGCAGTACCACTTCAAGCACCTTCAGCACCCGCAACGGAAGCAGTTCATATAAAATGTATAAAAACGGATGCACCAGCCAGATACAAAGCATGGCAGTCACCGACCAGAACAGTGATGTCCGGACACTTACATAGCCGTTTAAATTCCACTTATGTCCCGAATAGTCCCAAAGGCGGTGTCCTGTGATTTTGCGTACAAGTGCCGCCGCCACATACTGAATGACCGTGATAATCACAAAACACATGACAAACTGTAAAAAAGGATTATCCATCAAATCACTGACATCGGTTAAAATCACAATCATGCAAAAGCCGTATTTCATGCAGAGCGGTCCGTTGACAAACCCGCGGTTGACAAATCTGCCGTACTTAAATGCCGCCAGCACTTCTTCAAATACCCATCCGATAAATGAATATAGGAAGAAAAAATAAATGTACTGAAATATTGTATATTCCATATCTGCTCCATTTCTGTGCGATTCTGCCGCTAAAGACATTTTCGCTGTTATTTATTTGATTCTCAAAATACCATCCGACGAAAATGCGGCTTTTTCCTGACAGATTCTCTCCCCTCTATACCGGATTTTATACCGCACTTTCATTCTATGCAGTTACAGGGCTTCTGTCATCCTGTACTTTCTAACCGATTTTTCACGTACAAACTTGAGAACTCATTATTGCTATGGTATCATATTCCATAGCTTTACGCAACGTAGTATTTTTAAAGGACCCAAAAACCGCTTTCGAAAGGAGCTGTCCATGACTGATTACAGTGCTTTTATCGCCATTACCAACCACCATCTGCTACCGCCGGATTCCGACACCCTGGATTTCATTCCGGGCAGTGTATCCTATCACCGCTTTTTAGCGCAGGTGGAAATAATCGCGGCAACAAATGTATCCGCCATTGTACTGCGGGAAAAGGATTTAGAAGAAACAGTTTATGAAGCACTTGCCAAAGACTGTATCACACTTTGTACGCATTATAATAAGAAACTGATTTTACATTCCTTTCTTGAATCGGCACACCGGTTAAATCACCCGTATATCCAGCTGTCGCTGTCACAGCTTGAAACATACCGCAAAGCGGGACTTTTATCGGATTTTGCACAGATTGGCACTTCGGTACACTCTGTCGACGATGTCCGCCTTGCTGAAAAGCTTGGTGCAGACTATGTATTTGCAGGAAATATTTATGAAACGGAATGTAAGGCAGGACTTGCCGGACGCGGACTTGCCTTTTTAAAAGAAGTCTGTGACAACACCTGTCTGCCCGTGTATGCCATTGGTGGCATGACACCGGACAGACTTCCGGGTGTTTTAGAGGCAGGCGCAAAAGGCGCGTGCATGATGTCGGGATTTATGAAGCTATAATCAGACTGCTCCGCTAATGGCAGCTTTGTGACGCCTGCGGCACAATTCGTCCTTCGGCGATTTCGATGATTTCATCGGATAAAAAGTTTAATTCCTCGGAATCGTGACAGGCAATGATACAGACGGCGCCGCGCTCTTTCTGTTCCTTTAGAATCGTGCGCACCTGTTTGGCACCACTTTCATCTAAGGCATTAATCGGCTCATCCAAGATGACGATATCCGGATTTTCCATGACGGCGGCAGCAATGCCGAGCCGCTGTTTCATGCCGAGCGAATATTTTCTGTAGGTGCGCTTATCGTCCGGGTCTAAGCCAATCTTTTCAAGCGTTTCCCGGATTTCATCTTCCCCGACACGCTTCTGGATTGCGGCAAGCACCGAAAGATTTTTAAGTCCCGTATACCCCGGAATAAACGAAGGATTTTCAATCAGAATCCCGACACTTCTCGGGAATGAAATCTGCTTTCCAAGCTGTTCCCCGTTAATGGCAATGCTTCCTCCGGTCGGCAGAATCAGTCCGCAGACGGCACGCATAAGCATTGTCTTTCCCGAACCGTTCTTTCCCTTTAATCCATAAACCTTTCCGCCCTCCAGATGTAAATTAATATCTTTTAGAACCTCTGCCCCTTTAATTTTTTTATTCAGATTTTTGATTTCGATTGTATTCATTGTTCTCCCACTCCTTTGCCCGGTTAAAATTCACCGTCATTACTTATTCATGCTGTTTTTGTTTAGTACGTCATATCTGCCAAAAAGAAATACCCCCGCCGTTATGCTTGCGGCTATGACTAAAAGATTTATCAAAATGCCAGTCTGCCAGTCCACACCGTTTGCATTGACCGGTTTCATACGGTAGAGCATCATATAATTCCCCAGCCAGCACCCTTTCAAAAAAAATGCGGAAAATACACAGTTTGCCATAAGCACCATGAAACTGACCCACGGCTGTAGGATAAATTCGATTGTCATCTGAAAAAGCGATACCGCCATGGAAGTCAGCACCGGAAGCACAAATACCATACAGCAGAGCATTTTGTCATTTAGTTTGTCAGGATTTTCACAAAAAAGCAGTTTTACAACCACCTCTTTGTGCGGTGCTATCCCTGAAAAAAATGCCGCACCGCCCGGTTTTACCGAAGCAATAAACGCCGCCGTAACCGCTCCCGCAATCAATGCCGCATAATATCCAAGGACACTTATCACATTCCAGATACATTTGCAAATCCACCAATCGGACCTTCTTCGACAGCGCACCAGCTTATTCAGCCCCGTTCCGTGCAGCTCTCCGGCCGCATAACCGCCAATCAGCACCGCAAGCAGAATATTTATCAGTAAAAATAATACCGGCACTTCAAACGGCTGGTGCTGATTCGGAATATACTCCTGCATACCGCGGAAAATGTAAGCAAAGCAGTCCCCAAATGATGCTGCCCGCAGCTCTCCTGTCCATGCTTCCAACAGCGCATACCGGTTTAAAAATGCTGCTGTGCTGACCGCTCCCAGCGCAAACGGCAGAATGTACAGATACCACCGCCTGACAATTCCCTGCTTTAATTCCGCCCTAATCTGCTGTTTCATTAATCTGCCTCTTTCTTTAACATATTTTTTCTTCGCATCAAAAACAGTCCCAGTACAAATGCCGCCGCCACACAGCACAGCGGAAAAAGTATCTCATCGCCCGCACGAATCCCCTGATAATAGAGCCTTGTGCAAGGAAAACACATGCGCAGGAAAAAGATATTGACCGGTGCCGGTGTCATCCGCTTTTCCAGTGTAAACAGCACCATCATTACCGCATAACCGTAGACCGGCTGGGACAGCTTCCACCAAAGCAGGACAATCATCATTGCCATAACGGTAATTTCCGCAAACAGCACAATCAGAAAAATGCCTGCCGTCTGCCACGCCGCCACTTCAAATTCCACCGGACGCTGCATTTGTGCATACGCATTGCTGTTTAGCTCCCGCCAGTTGCATTTCCACTGGAAATGTGTCACGCCGTATGCCGTTACCAGTACAAACACATACAGTACAAACAGTCCCACCTGTAAAAAAATCTTTTTACACAGCGAAAGCCAAAAACTTTTCATGCTTTTTTTACGCACCAGCACCGCCACACGCATTTCATATTTAATATGGTTGATAATAAAAAGCTGGGACAACAATAAAAAAATAATTAATCCCTTTTCATGTGCATAGCTGTATATATCACTCATGCAGTACACCACGTCCGGCTCCGACATCGCCGTTTTAAAAATAACCATAAGCCAGACCGGAATAAGCACTGCCGAAAGCCACAAAAGTCCGGTATCCAGCCAGCCGTTGACAAATTTTTTCAAAATTTCTTCTCCCCTTTCCCCATTTTTTTTAGACACGCTCCGCTGACACAATTCCCCTGAATTCCCCTGTAAAGCTTTTTTATTCATTGGTAAACACCAGTTCTTTTTGTACCGGATACCACCAGTAAACCAGCGTGTACGTCTCCTCCTCTAATTTTCGAAACCACTTTTTCCCGATAAGAATCTCCGTTACAGTACACGACAATTCGATCTCCTGCACCTCTCCGGGCTGTATCGTCTGATTTTTCTTTCGGTTCTCCTGTGACACACCGTTGTGAAATCCGCTGTTTTGTGCAACGGCTAAAAATGAATCCGCCTCAAAACGCAGTTCCTTCTCTGTCGTATTGCGAAATGCCAGCTTATACACAATCACCTTCCAGTCCTTAGCATGTTCTCCCGCATCGAGCGAATCGGGATACCGCTCACGATATTCATCATAAGAATAAATGTGTGTCGAAAGCGGTGTAATCTCCAGACCGTCAAGCATTGCGGGTGAATCCTTTGTATACTGCTCACAGACCGAAGGGTTTGGAAAACGCCTGTTAATATCCCGGATAAAATATCCCATAACCGCCGCTGTTATAAGACACGCAAGCACTGCCACGCTTCTGATCATCATTTTCTTTTTTGAAATTTGTTTCCTTTTATAATGCATCTTGTTTCACCCCGTTTACAAAATATATAATCGCCGTAATCACGCCGACAACCGCTCCGGTCACAAAAACGGTTTCCTTATGCAGTATCGCGCCGTGGCTCATATCCAGCAGCCAGATGAGATCCACCGTAATTCCCGACTTTCTTCCCACAAAATTTGATGCCGTTGTAAAACCATACCATATTAAAAAAGGAACCATTCCCAGCAGAAATATATTATCTACAATGCTTGCCGCCGCCAGAGCCGTTGTCGCAAAAATTCCGCCGTAAAAAAATGTAATCACCATATAAATGGCGATGCAGGCAAACGGTTTGGTATAAAATATCGATGAAAACAGCTCTGTTGCCGAAAGATACTGTCCGTTCCGGATTGGTGTCAATGCCGGAAGCATACAGGCGGTAACCGGCAGGCTGACAAGATACGGAAACAGCACCGTCAGACCGCCGCTTAAAAAAACAGCCAGATACTTTGCCGTCAGATAATTGATTTTTTTCGTTCTGGTATACACATTTTTAATATAACCGCCTTTCCGGTCCAGATGATACGACAGTGCATGCGGCATCATTGCCAGCACCGGAAAAATCGTTAAAAAAGTCACTTTATACGGACTGCCCGAATTTAATCCGAACCAGTACATAAAAAGGCTTGCCGGTTGTCCGTCACTGCCTCTGTAAAACATCAACGGATTTCTGGCATACGGATAAACTTCAAATACCGTCTGTGCTATGGCAAGCAGACAGCCTATAAAAACCGCAATCCACATCATTTTATTTTTTACGGCTCTTTCCCATTCTGTATGAAACTGCTCTCTCACAATGTTTCTCCTTTTTGCTTTCTAATTCCCTTCCCCGATATCCAGCCGGAACATATAACTGCCGTCTGCAATCGAGTTGACACCGTCTGTACCGCCGATTCCGCCAATGCCCGAATACATATAGACATCTCTTAAAACACCCGGTGTATTTATCAACTGGTATACCATTACGGTTTCTATTTCCTCGTCCTGTGCAAAGTTATAAAAGTATGCGTCCTTATGCAATTCTTCGGGACGTTTTAAATACGGACATTTATCAAATCCTATTATTTCCGCAAACGAAATCCGCTGGAATAAATTCTCACCATCTTTATTCACCAGTGTCCCGCTCATTTCCAGCTTTTTGTTATTCCCACTGGATACATTTTTCATACGGACCTTGACCGCAACATACTGGTGATTGTTCTTGGACGATGAGCCGTCTTCATTTAACTCGCGGCTTATAACCAGCCAGTTTTTAAAGGTGGCATCGCCGTTTTCAATTTCATCTAACCGGGTCAGGGTGTTACCGAGCTTCCACGCATTCAGCACGGTCATTTCAAAGCCGCCATACAGCTTTGTTTCACCCATTCCAACCTCTGTTACGTTTACCTTTTTGCCGTTAAACTGATACGCCGTTGGTTCTTCATGTGCTATCATTGCCGTGGTTGTCGCCTGACTTAAATCCTTGGTCTGTGCCTCGCCTGCATCTCCCACCAGCGTAAATTTTTCATCGCGGCTTACGGCATCTTCCACCGAATACTGATTCCCACAGCCGCCGCAGACTGCCGCCAGCAGTACCGTAAGTGTGACTGCAGCGGCTCTCCTGCTCCCTGCCTTAACCCCAGGCATTTCCCACTTTTTTCTTTTCATAACCTTCTCCTTTATTTTTTTATGCCCGCCTGCAAAATTGAAAATTACCGATACCGGATTCTCTGAAATTACTGACACGCTCTGGCATTTCCTTAAAACAAATATACCCCCTCCTGTTATCTTCTAACAAGAGGGGGCGGCACAAGCGGTCACATTTATGGCACGAACGGTTTTATATTCGGATATGCACGCAGAAACAGCCACTGTCTTCATACAGATCCATAAATCCGTCGTATTTTTTTACAATTTCCCGGACATTTTTCAAGCCAAAGCCGTGATTTTCTGCATCCTGCTTGGTTGTACCAATATTTTTTACTTTCTGTAAAACCGACTCTGCAATGCGGTTTCTTATCAAAATGTCCAATACTTCTTCTATCATGACAATCTTTATTTCAATCTTTCTCTGTGCCTTGGAAAGCTTTAACTCGGCTTCAATCGCATTGTCTAAAAGATTTCCGAGTACACAGCATAATTCCGTCTGGGTTAATCCACAGATATTCTTATCCACCGAAATCACCGCCGGAATATCCTGCTCTTTACAGTACATCAGCTTCGCATTTAACACCGCATCCGCCACGCTGTTTTTCGTCTTTACAAATTCCTGTAATGCCGCAGTCTGACGGACATATTCCAAAAGATACTGCTTTGCCCGCTCCTGACCGTGTTCCTCATCGGAAAGAAGCATATTCAGGGTGTTGACGTGATTTTTTAAATCGTGGCGCATTTTGCGGACATGCTCGTCAAGCACTGCCACGCTGTCCATATACTGTTTCTGGTAAGCGCTCTCCTGCAATGCTTTTTCCGCCGCCTGCTCATTTTTCTGCATGGACTTAATACGGCACAACAAGACAATCAGAAAGCTTTCATTTAACAAAACACCTGCCACTACGATTGTTCCCATGCCACGGTCTGGCACCCTGTCCGACAGCATCCCTGCCGATACTGCCGCGCATATCAGAATCGTGAGCGCCAGCAGTCCCAATTCTTTTGGGTGAAGCTGATACAGCTCTCTTTTAACAAGTGCATCTGCCAGCACAAATTCCAAAAATGCAATAAATGCGGCGGATAACATCACACTGTCCTCCGCTCCATTGTAAAACCGTTCTCCTAAGACGCAGGCAATTCCTGCCGCCACAGTCAAAACACCGGTCGTAACCATCGCTTTTTTGATATTCCCGCCGGTCAATACCCCTGTAAGCACGCCCAGTACAACGCCCTCTGAAAGCACCAGCATGTATATGGCAAGTCCCTTTGCAACAATCAACTGATTTGCCGCCGTCAGCACCAGAAATGCCGCCGCCACACATACCATATAGTTACCGCGGTTTCCCAAAAACGTGTCCTTTTTATAACCGTTTTCATTTCCCGTACGCCGCCGCTGTATATCATTTCTGATTGTACGGATAAACAGCAGTGCCATTTCAAGCATAATCATCTGGAACAGCAGAATCCCTACGCTGTCCTTTGCCGACAGCAGCAGTTGATACATATTTTCATTAATCAGTGTTGTATTCATCTATACCGCTCCGTTCATGTTGCGCTGATACTGCGTGAAACGCTCCAGCACCGTATCCTTACACCGCCTGCTCATGTCCAGAACCGTATCATTCATTAACAAAACAGTTTCGTCCCGCATATTGACCTTTTTCACATATTTTAAATTTACAAGATACTGCTTGTGAATTCTGACAAAATCATACGGTTCAAGCTGTTTTGAAGTTTCCGTCATGGTCTTTCGCACCTCGTAACTGTATTTGGTGGTATAAATAACAACGTTATGCTTATCACTTGCCACATAACAGATACTGCTGACGGCAATGGATTCCTTTTCATTTTTACCGTCCAGTAAAAAGGTTCCGTTCTGATTTAAAACCGTTTTCAGCCTCGCCATAACCTTTGGCAGAACTTCCGTATAGTTTTCTTTTCTTAAAAAATAAAACGGCTGGTACTCAAAGCTGTCAAATACGAGCGATTCATTCGATGTCAGAAAAATAATCCGGGCTTCGCTTTTTCTTTCGGCTAATGCCTTTGCCGTATCAAATCCCGACATGCCTTCCATATATAAATCCAGAAATACCGCATCATAATTGCACCGACAGGCACCCTTTAACAATTCTTCCCCTGAATGATACTCGTCCACAAGCAGTTTGTTTCCGCCGGTATCAAATGCCGCCAGCTTTCTTCTTAAATTGGCACACAACAGTATATCATCATCACATATTGCAAGATACATTTTACAGGTCCTCTACTTTATTATTCATCACTTTCAATTTACGCTTTTTGTGGTGAACCGTCAACGGGTTTTCGGGCTTTACATTTTTAAATTTTCAGATAAAAAACTTTCTTTTATTTTGTTGACAAACTATTACCCGATTGGTAATATTATTTTCTGTAGCGAAGATGCCACGAAACCCTTGGACATCTTCGCCTTTTTTTACTTACGGCACTATATTACAACACCGTATTGCAGTGTGGAACAATCCACAGGCATCATAGCCGGGGATTTTTGACCCCGGCTTCATAATAAGTTTTTTATAGAAAAAGGAGGTCCCTTATGACAACTACAGCACTTTTACAGGAAGCTGCTTCTTATCAGGAACAGCTTGTCCGGACAAGACGATTTCTGCACACACACCCTGGTACGGGCTTTGATATTCAGGAAACCGTTGATTATGTAAAGCAGGAACTCATTTCCATGGGCTACGAGCCACAGATGTGCGGTAAATCCGGCATTGTCGCACTGGCAGGCAAAAAAAAA
>OCPP01000904.1_pt1 | contig 18394 bp, 13 predicted proteins | sample 1538211 | NCBI WGS metagenome assembly OCPP01 (sample SAMEA2580193, study PRJEB22360) | human gut metagenome | biome: human gut; feature: human-associated habitat; material: faeces | place: Denmark | collected 2008/2010
TCAGAACAAGTGTTTTGTGATTTTTTATAAATTTGAGCAGACATGCTCGAATGTGCAATTCATCCCCTCACCTATAGGTGAGGGAATTCTTGCTACGGTTGTTAAACAAAAGAATACCGCTGTGTAATGTAACAAAAAAGACCCTGAAGAACTGTATTTCTACAATTCTCCAAGGTCAAATTTTACGTTTGGACACTTTAGGGCTGGTTGGCTATTTTACCTCTTTAGAGGATATTTAGCGTTGCCCCTTAACATTATGTTAATTATGCATTCTTCTCAGCGATAGCTGCCTGTGCTGCTGCAAGACGAGCGATCGGTACACGGAATGGTGAGCAGGATACATAGTTAAGACCGATCTTGTGGCAGAATTCTACAGAAGACGGATCTCCACCATGCTCGCCGCAGATACCTACGTGAAGGTTCGGGTTAACCGGTTTGCCGAGTTCGATAGCCATCTTCATCAGCTTGCCAACGCCAACCTGATCCAGTTTTGCAAATGGATCGTTCTCGAAGATCTTAGCGTCATAGTATGCGTTGAGGAATTTACCTGCATCATCACGGGAGAAGCCGTATGTCATCTGAGTAAGGTCGTTTGTACCGAAGCAGAAGAAGTCTGCTTCTTTAGCGATCTCGTCAGCTGTAAGAGCTGCTCTCGGGATCTCGATCATTGTACCAACTTCATACTGAAGGTCAGAACCAGCGGCTTTGATCTCAGCATCAGCTGTCTCAACTACGAATTTCTTAACATATTTAAGCTCTTTTACATCACCAACAAGTGGGATCATGATTTCCGGTTTGATTGTCCAGTCCGGATGAGCTTTCTTAACTTCGATTGCTGCGCGGATAACTGCTGTTGTCTGCATCTTAGCGATTTCAGGATATGTTACAGCAAGACGGCATCCACGATGTCCCATCATCGGGTTGAACTCATGAAGAGAAGCGATGATAGTCTTGATCTGCTCTACAGTTTTGCCCTGAGCATCTGCAAGTTTCTTGATGTCAGCTTCATCTGTAGGAACGAACTCATGAAGAGGCGGATCCAGGAAACGGATAGTAACAGGGTTACCTTCCAGAGCTTCAAAGAGACCTTTGAAGTCATCCTGCTGGAATGGAAGAACTTTTGCAAGAGCTTTTTCTCTCTCTTCTGCTGTTTCGGAGCAGATCATTTCACGGAATGCATCGATACGTCCCTCACCGAAGAACATATGCTCTGTACGGCAAAGACCGATACCTTCTGCACCAAGCTCTACAGCTTTCTTAGCATCAGCCGGAGTATCTGCGTTTGTACGAACTTTCATTGTTCTGTACTTGTCAGCCCAAGCCATGATGCGTCCGAACTCACCAGCGATTGTAGCGTCTACAGTCGGGATGATTCCGTCGTAGATGTTACCTGTTGTACCATCGATGGAGATGAAGTCTCCTTCGTGGAATTCTTTACCAGCAAGTGTAAATTTCTTGTTTTCTTCGTCCATAGCGATATCACCACATCCGGATACACAGCACTCACCCATACCACGGGCAACAACTGCTGCGTGAGATGTCATACCACCACGAACTGTCAGGATACCCTGAGCAGATTTCATACCTGTGATGTCTTCCGGAGATGTCTCAAGACGTACAAGTACGACTTTTTCTCCTCTTTCAGCCCATTCAACAGCATCATCAGCTGTGAATACGATCTTACCGCAAGCAGCTCCAGGAGAAGCACCAAGACCTTTACCCATTGGTGTAGCAGCTTTCAGAGCAGCAGCATCAAACTGTGGGTGAAGAAGAGTATCAAGGTTACGTGGATCGATCATAGCTACAGCTTCTTCTTCTGTTCTCATTCCCTCATCAACAAGGTCACAAGCGATCTTTAAAGCAGCCTGAGCTGTTCTCTTACCATTACGTGTCTGAAGCATATACAGTTTACCATGTTCTACAGTAAACTCCATATCCTGCATATCTCTGTAGTGTTTCTCAAGTGTTTCGCAAACCTGTTTGAACTGTACGAATGCTTCCGGGAATTTCTGTTCCATTTCGGAGATGTGCATAGGTGTACGAACACCGGCAACAACGTCTTCACCCTGAGCATTTGTAAGGAATTCACCAAACAGACCGTTAGCTCCTGTAGCAGGGTCACGTGTGAAGGCAACACCTGTACCACAGTCATCACCCATGTTACCAAATGCCATCATCTGTACGTTAACTGCAGTACCCCAGGAATACGGGATATCGTTGTCACGACGATATACATTTGCACGTGGGTTGTCCCATGAACGGAATACGGCTTTGATAGCACCCATTAACTGTTCCTTAGGATCAGTTGGGAAATCAGCACCGATTTTTGCTTTATATTCAGCTTTGAACTGTTCTGCTAACTCATGAAGGTCTTCTGCTGTAAGTTCAACGTCCAGCTTAACACCTCTGTCAGCTTTCATCTTATCGATAAGTTCTTCGAAATATTTCTTTCCGACTTCCATAACTACGTCAGAGTACATCTGGATGAATCTTCTATAGCAGTCCCATGCCCAACGAGCATTGCCGGATTTTTCAGCAAGTACGTTAACAACGTCTTCGTTTAAACCAAGGTTCAGGATAGTATCCATCATACCTGGCATAGAAGCTCTCGCACCAGAACGAACGGAAACAAGCAGAGGATTTTCTTTGTCACCGAATTTCTTTCCGGTAACTCCTTCCATTTTGGTGATTGCTTCCATGATCTGAGCCATGATCTCATCATTGATCTGTCTTCCGTCTTCATAGTACTGAGTACAAGCTTCTGTTGTGATTGTGAAGCCCTGCGGTACAGGAAGACCAAGGTTTGTCATTTCAGCAAGGTTAGCACCTTTACCACCCAGAAGGTTTCTCATAGTAGCGTTACCTTCTGTAAACATGTAAACCCATTTTGCCATTTTACATTTTCCTCCTAATTATTGTTCTTTTGTAACTATTCAGCATTCTGTTGTGAAGTAACTGAACAGCCACACCTTTCGCACATAAGTAAATAAATATGTTTCTTATACGCACATAATTATTTTATAGAGTTTGTGTCGTTTCGTCAAGGTTATTCTGCTAAAATTAGCTAAAATTTTTATACATTCTGCATAATGTGATTTATTTTATTATTCTTATTATTGTTAAGGTTTTCTCAGTCCTTTATTCTGGTCTTTATCTATATTTTTCTCTCACATCTCATATATAACAGGAAAAAACGGGAAACAAAACAGATAAGTTGATCTGCCCGGCTGCCCGTTTATAATTTTTATCAATTATTTCTTTCTGCCTTTTTTCATGTTCAGTACCAGATGTCTCGGCATACCATTTACCATAATAGGCTGATAATCTCCCTGAATCAGAGGTTTAATATAGTCTACAAAATCCTTAGTTACGTTTGTAGCATCTTTATTCATCCATTCTCTCGGAACAAGTTTCTCCTCATTTGCGATTCTGTGTACATCGTAGATACCTGTAGCTGCCATGTAGGGATCATCGGAAACACGGTCGATAACAACCATCTTACCTGTGTCACCTTCATCTGCAGCTTTAACTGCAGCACCACCTACCATGAATGCTTCATCAATATCCACTCTGGATGCCATGTGGGAAGCACTTCTCTGTAATGTGGAAAGTTCAACAGCTCTTGTCTTGCATCCGCACTCCGCTGCCAGGAAGTTTGCCAGATAAGTGGCTGTTCCCTGAAGCTGTTTGTGTCCAAATGCATCCACATAGTCTCCCACGCTTCCAAGCTCACATACATATCTTCCGTCTGCCAGCTTGATTCCCTCGGAAACTGCGATTACAATAGATGCTTTTTTATTCAGAAGATCTTTTACTTTTGCAAGGAATTTCTCAACATCAAAAGGCACTTCCGGCAGATAGATCAAATCCGGTCCGTCACAGTCCTCAGATTTTGCCAGTGCTGTGGCACCTGTAAGCCATCCGGCATTACGTCCCATGATCTCCATGATCGTAATCATATTTTTCTTATAAGTAAGTCCCAGTGCATCGCGGATCACTTCTTTTGTGGATGCGCCGATATATTTTGCAGCACTTCCGAATCCGGGTGTATGGTCTGTCAGCGCCAGGTCATTGTCGATTGTTTTCGGAACACCAAGGAACTTCTGAGTCTGTCCTGTGAGAATCGCATAATCAGACAGTTTCTTGATCGTATCCATGGAATCATTTCCGCCAATGTAGATAAACGCATAGATATCCAGTTTATTTAAGATCTCAAAAATTTTCTCATAAATTGCTTTATCTTCGTGAATCTCAGGAAGCTTGTAACGACAGGAACCTAAAAATGCAGATGGTGTTCTCTTGAGTAATTCGATATCCAGTTCTGAATGAATCTGTGTTGACAGATCAATATACTGTTCATCCAACAGTCCCTGAATGCCGTGAAGCATTCCGTATACTTTGTCAAATCCTCGTTCAATGGCATTCTTATAAACTCCGGCAAGACTGGAATTGATTACTGCAGTAGGTCCTCCTGATTGTCCAACAATGATATTTCTTTTTTTCGCCATAGCAATGACCTCCTTGTTTTCACGTTTTGTTCATTATGTCTTAGAGTGTGTCTGAAAAATGCTTTACGCAAGATGTGTGTCACAATTTTTCAGACACGCTCTGGTCCCGCAGGACTCGTTGAGGTAAATTGTAACAAATATTTTTTTATTCGTCAATCATTTATTGTGGTTTTTACACATATGGTTTCTGTATTTCGTCACTATATCAGTGTATTTTTTAATTTGTCACGACATTTCAGGTCTATTTTTGTATATTTATAACTATAATTAATCCGGCCCATGTGTTATACTTATAGACAGATTGATTCCGGCATCAACTTATAGCAATCAAAACCTTTTTGAAAATTGCCGGACATCAATGTCCGTGACTATTCGGTACCTTCGCAGTTACGAACCAAAATGCATTTCAAATCACCTTCGATGATTTGCAGAATACTGCCAGCTGAACAGTCACACAATATTTATCGATCAAGGAGGATTCATTTATGATCCATACAATTGAAAACGACTATCTTAGAGTATCTGTAGACGATCATGGTGCTGAGCTTTGCAGCATTTTTGATAAAGTACATAACAGAGAAGTGATCTGGCAGGCAGATCCGGCTTACTGGAAACGCCACGCACCGGTTCTTTTCCCTAATGTGGGACGTCATTTTGAGGATCACTATCGTATTAATGGAGTCGAATATCCCTCCAGTCAGCATGGGTTTGCCAGGGACAGCGAATTTACCTGCGTGGATATGACTGCTGATTCCATCACCCATAGGCTGAAATCTTCTGATGCCACAAGAGAAAATTATCCATATGATTTTGAGCTGAAGATCAAGCATGTTCTGGAGAAGAACCAGGTCAGTGTATGCTGGGAAGTGATCAGCCTTAATGATGAAACCATGTATTTTACAATTGGCGGCCATCCTGCATTCAATGTACCTGCCGGAGGAATTGGCTCCCAGGAGCAATATCATCTTACTTTCGACGGCCGGGATTCCCTCTCCTATCTGCTGATCGACATGTCATCAGGCACCGCGGTCGCAGATAAAGCTTATACACTGGAGCTTGAGAATGGTTCCTGCCTTATTGATGCTCACATGTTTGACAAAGATGCCCTTATTTTTGATGACCAGATTGAAAAGGCCGGCATCGCTTTCCCTGACGGAACTCCTTATGTGGAACTGATCTGTCATGGATTTCCAAGCTTTGGCATCTGGTCCGTCCCAGGTTCTCCTTTTGTATGTCTTGAACCATGGATGGGACGCTGTGATGATTTTGGATTTAAGGGCGAGCTTCCGGAAAAGAAATATATCAACACTCTGGACAAGGATGAAATTTTTACTGCATCATATGAAATAAAAATTTATTAATTTTCTCCATTTATCCTGAAAGCTGTGCTATAATGTCACAGTATATGAAAGTCATCCTGTCCGGTATCCACGAATTTACCCATGCAGACATGACTGATTCATGGCAGCCACTCAGGACTTTCATAGAAAAACACAGGAGGAAATTTCCATGACTAGAGAAGAATTTCAGAAGCTGACACAGGATGTTGTACTGCTCGACGGTGCTACCGGTTCCAATCTTATGGCCGCCGGAATGCCAAGAGGAATCTGTACAGAAGCATGGATCATGGAGCACAAAGAAGTTCTGCAGAATCTGCAGAAGGCTTATGTTGAAGCAGGAAGCCAGATCGTATACGCACCTACTTTCGGCGGAAACCGTTACAGTCTCGGACTTCACGGACTGCAGGATAAGCTTGCGGAAATGAACCTTGCACTTGTAAATATTTCCAGAGAGGCAGTAGGACATAAGGTCTATGTTGCCGGTGATATTACCACAACAGGCAAGATGATGGAGCCTGCCGGTGATCTCACCTATGAGATGGCATATGAAACATACTGTGAACAGATTAAGGTTCTTGAGGATGCAGGTGTTGATCTGATCGCTGCGGAAACCATGATCAATATCGAGGAAACACTTGCTGCACTGGATGCTGCTGCATCCGTAAGTTCTCTTCCTGTAATGTGTACAATGACCGTAGAAGCTGACGGAAGCATTTTCAGCGGAGGAAATGCTGTGGAGGCTGCGATTGCCCTTGAGGGTGCAGGTGCTGTGGCAGTTGGGATCAACTGTTCTGTAGGACCTGACCAGCTGGTATCCGTTGTCCGCAATATCAAAGAGAACGTATCCATTCCTGTCATCGCCAAACCTAATGCCGGTATGCCGACGATTGATGATCAGGGAAATGCCATTTACAGTATGGACGCCAGAAGCTTTGCAGAACATATGAAGGTTCTGATCGAAAATGGTGCGTCTGTTGTCGGAGGATGCTGTGGTACTACTCCGGAATTCATCTGCGAGATAAGCAGAAGCCTCGGAAGATAGATTTTGTATCTTCGACAGCCATAGTCAGACGAATAACGAATATTCGCAGCCAAAGCAGGGAACTTTCCTGATTCGGTTAAAGAGGGATATGACTCAAAAAAGCACATAACTTAGGATAGAATCTGTCTCAATCCGAGATACTCTCATCCTCTGTTATGTGCTTTTTGGTAATTGTCCGGCTTTCCTCTGTCCTGATTCTGTGAAAATACCATGGCAATTCTATAAACAGTTGCGCTTTTTATTATCTGCTTTTCATCTACTTCACTTTGATTGCCTTCTTCGGGCACATCTCCTGGCAGCAGAAACAGCGGATACACTTTCTGTAATCATATACCGGCGGCTTTCCTTTGCCTTTTCTGAAATCCACAGCTTTCCCCGGAACCGGACAGCTCTGCACACAGATCCCGCAGCGGACACATTTATCAGCTGCTATATATGGTTTTTTCTGAAAAATGTTTAACGCTCCCGCCATTCTTGTCCAGATATTCTTTCGCACTTCTGTACGGTCTACATTAAAAGCCGGATTTCCGTATTTTTTCACTGCCTCTGCCATGGAAATCTCCCCGTCTGGTATCAGAAGGGTAATCTCCTCTTCTTTCCATGTACCAAGTCCCATTTTCTCGCCATGATAGTTTGTCGGAACCATCTCCGGTTTCAGATAAACCAGACGGCTGAATACACTGTCCAGTGCAACCGGATCTGTGGACATCAGCAGTACATTCATAGGAACCGGATCTCCTGAACCCGGTCCGTTGCCCTCCATGGCTACAATCCCATCCATCACATACAGCTTCGGTGCCACACATTTATTCAGATCAATAAGCATTCTGGCAAAGCTGTCTGCACTCGGGTACTGCGTGTGCCCCTTCGCTTTATGAAATCCATATACAAACCCATAGCTGTTCTTAACCGCACCGGTGATACGTTCTAATGCATGTGTTTTCATCTTACTCAGGGAAATCACACAGTCCTGCTCCAACAGTTCTTTTGGCAGGATAAATTCCTTTGCCTGGACTCCCTGCGGATAAGCAGTTTTCACGCCCTCAGAATAATCAACAGCCGGAATATGATATTTCTCCAGATAAGTATCCATTCCTGTTCCGCGGATCACTGCCCGAGTGGTTCCATGACCGCAGGAATCCGCAAGCACAATATTCTCATACCCACTTTCACACAGGATTCCCGCAAAAGCTCCTACTACAACCGGATGTGTGATCACTGCTTTCTCTACCTCTGCTTTTTTCAGCAGATTCGGCTTCAGCAGGATCTTCGCATCCTTTGGGATCAGAGTCTCCACTCCACCCAGAAAATCCAGTCCCTGTTTCAGCAGCATATGGATTTTTTCTTCATCATATTCCCGGCAGGGAAGTAATACTACTTTACTTTTCACCAACTTCATACACCTTTATCAGCTACCGACAGATCCACCTGTCTCAGTGCTTTTCTTACCGGCAAAATACATGCCGGCACTACAGAGAGACAGTCCACACCCATCCTCAGAAATTCTTCTGTCAGGGCAGTATCTGCAGCAAGTTCCCCACAGATACAGACACGTCTGTTTTCTGCATGTCCCGCTTCGATCACCATTTGAATCATACGCAGTACTGCCGGGTGATGGTCATTATATTTCTTGCGCAGAAGCGGATTCTGTCTGTCCATCGCCAGTGTATACTGACTCAGGTCATTGGTTCCAAGACTCAGGAAATCCACTCTTCTGGCAAGCTCCCGGCTGATCATGACTGCTGCCGGAGTTTCGATCATGATTCCTGTCTTAATATGTTTATACGGAATTCCTTTTTCATCCAGCCCGATCTTTACTTCCCGGATAATTTCTTCAATCTCATCCATTTCCTCTTCTGAGCTGATCATCGGATACATCAGCGCCAGGTTTCCATATGCACTCGCCCTGAAAATTGCCCGAAGCTGTGCCTTGAACATTCTTTTTCTGTCAAGGCAGAGACGGATTCCTCTGTTCCCCATGATCGGATTTGTCTCGTCCGGGATATTCAGATATTCTGCCTGCTTGTCTGCTCCGAGATCTGCCGTACGGATCACAGTGAGCTTTTCTCCCATGGTCTCCGCAATCTTTTTGTATGCAAGAAACAGCTCATTTTCACGAGGATAATTTTCTCTTCCAAGATACTGGAATTCACTGCGCAGAAGACCAATCCCGGCAGCTCCGTAATACAGCACACTGTTCAGGTCGTCCATATTTCCGATATTGGCATAGATTTCAATTTTTCTGCCATCTTTTGTGATATCCGGTTCTCTCCTTAATTTCAGAAGCTCTTCTCTTTCTTCTTTATCAGCCTGCCTGCGGATCTCATATTCTTTTTTTACCTCTTCATCCGGATCAATATACAAAGTTCCGGTATATCCGTCCACAATAGCCTGCCGTCCGTCCCACTCCGAATCTGTGTCAATTTCCAGCAGAGCCGGTATATTCATTGTTTTTGCCATAATGGCAGCATGAGACATGTCGGAACCATGATGGGTAACAATAGCCATCAGTTTATCCTTATCCATCTCCATCAGTTCTGTTGGCGTGATACTCTCCGTCACAACGATCACAGGCTCATCCCCAAGATCTATCCTGGGAGAGATACCTCCCAGTTCACCGATCAGGCGATCGGAAATCTCCCGCATATTATCCAGCCGTTCTTTAATCGCAGGCTCTTCCAGAGTTCTGAAAGTCTTAAGCATCTCATCCCTTGTAGTCATTACCGCATAGGCAGAATTTACTTTTTCACTCTGTATGACACTCTCAATGGCACGTTGAAAGCTTTTTCCCTCCATCAGATTCTTCTGTCTGAGAAAAATCTCTGCCTGGGTTCCCTGAATTATGCAGTTTTTTTCATATAAATCCTCCAGCTGTTCCATGACTCTGGTGCGCGCCTGCCGGAAAATATTCAGCTCTGTTTTCACATCTGTGATTTCGTACTGGCGCATCTGATATTCGCTTTTATGATAATACAGTATCTTACCGATGGCAATTCCGGAAAAGGCACCGGTTCCCTTGTAAACATCCATATTAACTCCTTAGTTGATTAACCCCTTAGTCGCAGGCAGCCTTAAATTCAGTCCAGTTCTTCTGATACTGTGCGTCTGCGTCCTGGCTTACATTCTGGACGATCTCGCCCTTTGTAACGTCATCCGGAACTACCAGATCCGGATTTACCAGCTCATCTGCTGCTTTATTTGTGCTGTAATAGCCGATATAGTCTGTGCATTTCGCTGCAACCTCCGGCTGCATGATATAATCCATGAAAGAATATGCCGCATCTTTATCCGGCGCTTCACTTGGAATAAACATACCCATAATACCAAATCCAAGTCCTTCTTCCGGATATACCACCTTCAGATCAGGATTCTCAGCCAGAGCAGCTGTTACCTGAGAGGTATAAAGAAATGCAACACTTGCTTCTCCGTTGAGAAGTGCATTCTGTGTATTGTCATCCTGGATCAAACGTACATTCGGAGCAAGTTCCAGAAGCTTTTCTCCTGTCTTCTTGATCACGTCAACGTCCTCTTCATTCATGCTCTCGCCCATGGAAAGCTGAGTGATACCATTGATCACACGATAGTTTGCAGTCAGTGCAATGCTGTCCTCAAGAGACGGATCCCAGAGGTCTTTATATCCTTTGATATCAATATCCACCTGCTCCGGATCGTAAACGATCAGCGGAATACCTGCTCCGTAAGGAACTGTGTATTCGTCATCCGGATCATAGAACTGTCCCTGATATAATGGGTTGATATTCCCGATATTCTCCAGAGAATCCTTGTCAAGCTTCTCTGCAAGTCCTTCCTGGATCGCAGTTTCCAGAATATAGTCATCTGCGATCACGATATCATAGTCGCCGCCCTTTGCCATGGAAAGCTTCTCAAGCATGGTTTCATCTGTATCGAAGTTTGAATAAACAACCTTAACTCCTGTCTCTTTTTCAAAATTATCCAGAACTTCCTGCGGGAACATTCCCTCCCAAGTAAAGAGAACAAGTTCTTTATCATCTCCTGCATCCTTGAATCCGGTGAATGCTGTTCCTGCCATTAATGCACACATCACTACTGCAAGTACTCTTTTTTTCATAAATGATCTCCCTTCTTATGCTCTGCATTGTTGTCTGTATCAGCCACTGTCCGCCTTCCACCGTATCGGCAGACAGCGGCTATCCTTTTTTACTTTGCTTTTACTTTTGTCCAGAGTTCCGCAAATTTCTGCTTGATCTTTGGCTGCTGATAAGCAAAGATTTCGTTATTCGGGTTGGTTGTATCCGGAATATAAGAACTGATCCCGGCATAGTCCCCCTCTTTCATGGTTTCAAAAGCACTCTTCACTGTAGAAGTATACCCTACTTCTTCCGTATTGGAAAGAGCAGATTTATCACTGATCATAAAATCAATAAATTCATGGGCAAGCTGTACTTCGCTGCAGTCCTTTGTGATAACCATTGCATCATACCATCTGTTGGTTCCCTGTTCCGGTGTGAAGTAGTCCAGATTCGGGTTTTCACTGATAATGTAAGATGCATCTCCGGAGTACACAACTGCCAGCGCTTTGTTTCCTGAAATCATGTTGTCGATCACATCATCGCCTGCATAGATCGGATCCATGGTGTCACGCTGATCAATCAGCCACTGATAAGCCTCCTCGATCTCAGACTCATTTGTAGTATTCATGGAATACCCAAGTGCCTTTAATGCTATCATAAAGGAATCTCTCTCAGAATCATACATGTAAATATTTCCTTTATATTTCGGATTACACAGAAGATTCCAGCCATCTTTCAGATCAGCCTCATCTACTACTGTCTTATCATAAAGGATTCCTACTGTTCCCCAGAAATACGGACAGGAATAACGGTTGCCCGGATCATAGCTCTGGTTCATGACATCATTCAGCAGATTTTTCTTATTCGGAATCTCTTTCCAGTCAAGTGCCTGCAGATATTCTTCTTTGATCAGTCTCTCAATCATGTAATCAGACGGGATCAGCACATCATAAGTCTCACCGCTTGAAAGCTTGGTGTACATCATCTCATTTGACTCAAAAGTCTCGTATACGATGGTACAATCATATTCTTTTTCGAAATCCTCCAGCAGGGAAAGATCCATGTACTCTCCTGCATTGTAAACTTTCAGCACATGAGTGGACTGCGCCACGAATCCCCATTTGACCAGCCCTGCCGTAACGGCAACAACCAGAACTACAGAGACAATTTTTACTGCTTTCCTGTTCAGCTTTCTGGCTTTATTCTTAAACTTCGGAAGCAGATTGGACAAAAGCAGTACCACGATGATGACTACGATCACGATAGTTGACAAAGCATTGATCGTCGGATTGATACGCTTTGTCATATTATATACAACAATAGAGATATTCTTTACACCATTTCCTGATACGAAATAGGAAATAACGAAATCATCGAATGACATGGTAAATGCAAGCAGCGCGCCTGCGAAAATACCCTCTTTGATCATCGGCACGATAACCTTTGTCAGAGCCTGAAAAGGAGTTGCCCCAAGGTCCATGGCAGCATTTGCCATATTCGGATCCAGAGCCCTTACCTTCGGATAAACGCTGGTAATTACATACGGGGTACAGAATGCAATATGTGCCAGCAGCATAGTCAGATACCCTTTTCGAAATCCCAGAGAAGAGAACAACAGCATCAGGCTGATGGCTGTTACGATCTCAGGATTCAGGATCGGAATATTATTAATATTCAAAAGCAGTTCCTTGATTACCTTCTTTGATTTGGATAAACCGATCGCTGTAATGGTTCCAAGTATTGTAGAAACAATGGTCGCAATGATCGCAATGGTAACAGATACATAAACTGCCTTAATTACTTCCCCGTTACCGAGAAGTTCCTGATACCAGCGCAGGGAAAAGCCTGTAAATCTGGTCAGTGACTTGGATGAGTTAAAGGAAAAGATCATCGTCACCAGGATCGGCAGGTAAAAGAAAGCAAGGCAGAGTACTACATATAACATTGAGAAAAATTTATTATTACGTTTCATGCCGTCCTCCCTTATTCATCTTTATCCATCTTCTTCATCAGGCTCATAAAGATCAGAATGAGCACAGCCAGAATCAGAGAAATCGCACTTCCGAAGTTCCAGTCGCCAACAGAGATAAACTGAGACTCGATCAGGTTACCGATCAGCATGTACTGTCCGCCTCCGAGAAGTTTCGGAATAACGAATGTGGAAATAGACAGCAGGAATACCATCATGATTCCATTGAGCACGCCGGGGATGGACAATTTCCAGATAACCTTTGTGAAGGTCTGGAATTTATTTGCCCCCAGGTCATAGGCAGCCTCGATAAAGGATTTATCCATTTTGCTCAGGGATGTATGGATCGGGATGATCATAAACGGCATAAAGTTACAGACCAGACCAACCACTACGGAAAAGTCTGTATACATCATTGTCACCGGGGAAATCCCCAGTAATCCAAGCAAATGGTTGATGATACCATTGTCTGACAGCAGGTTCATCCATGCATAGGTACGCAGAAGCATATTGATCCATTCCGGAATAGTTACCAGCAGGATCAGAAGACTCTGGGATTTCTCCGGACATTTGGAAATAATATATGCCAGCGGATAGCCAAGTCCCAGACAGATAACCGTCGTCAGGATTCCAAGCTTAAAGGACTTGAAAATAACGCTCATATACGTAGCTTCCAGGAATTTGCGGAAATTCTCCAGGGTAAAGGAGAACGTCAGCACTTCGTTTCCATCTTCTGTAAATGCATATAATGCGATCAAAATCAGCGGGATGACAATGACCACAAATGCCCACACAAGATATGGTTTGATAAGATTTCTGTACTGTTTCATCAGTAGCTTCCCATCTTACACATAACATGGATGTCTTCAGGCCCGAATTTCAGTCCCACTTCCCTTCCGACTTCCGCATAATCTGTGGTATGAACCATATAAGTACGAAGTTCTGTCTCGATCAGGATCTCATAATGCACGCCCTTGAAGGTAATATTGCGCACGATTCCCCTGATCTTTGCCTGACCGGGATCTACGATATCCAGATCCTCAGGTCTTAATACAACTTCAATCTCTTCATTATCCTCAAATCCCTTATCCACACATTCAAACTCAAATCCGTCAAAAGCAACCAGATAATCACGGATCATGGTTCCCTCGATAATATTGGATTCACCGATAAATCCTGCAACAAAACGGTTTTCCGGCTCATTGTAGATATCTGTAGGAGAACCGATCTGCTGAATCTCACCGTTATTCATAACAACAACAGTATCTGACATGGACAGGGCTTCTTCCTGGTCATGGGTAACATAGATGAAAGTGATGCCGACTTCCTGCTGGATCTTCTTTAATTCTACCTGCATCTGTTTACGGATCTTTGCATCCAGTGCACCCAGGGGCTCATCTAAAAGCAGAACCTTCGGCTCATTTACCAGAGCCCTGGCAATGGCCACTCGCTGCTGCTGGCCACCTGAGAGCAGAGTTACATCTCTTTTCCCAAAGCCTTCCAGACCAACCATCTTCAGCATACGCTCCACCTTCTGGGCGATGACAGTTTTATCGACCTTCTTCAGGTTCAGCCCGAAACCGATGTTCTCTGCCACATTTAAATGAGGAAAAAGAGCATACTTCTGAAACACTGTATTCACTTCTCTCTTGTACGGGGGAAGCTTGGAAATCTCAATTCCGTTAAACAGTACTTCTCCGTCACTTGGTTCTTCAAAGCCTGCAATGATTCGAAGTGTGGTTGTCTTTCCACATCCGCTGGGTCCCAAAAGTGTCAGGAATTCCTTTTCATAAATATCCAGATTGATGCCGCGCAAAACCTGCTGATCATCAAAATTCTTGGTCAGATTTTTTAACTCAATCAGTTTGTTCATCATCTTTTCCTTCCTCTGAATGTATTTTTCTCTGTTTTTTATAATCCGGCTGTTCCAAAAGCATTGACCGGCTGTTCAGAATGTTCCTAAAAGCTATATCATTTATTTTTTCTTCTTTGTTATCAGTGAATAAACAATAAAAATAATCAGTGTAGCTGCCAGCAGAATGGTACACAACGCATTGATCTCCGGCGTCACTCCTGTTTTCAGCTGTGTGTACACCTTGATCGGCAGCGTAGACAGACGCGGTCCGTTTACAAAGATACTTATTACCACATCATCCATAGACATGGCAAACGCAAGCAGCGAACCTGAAATTACCGCCGGCATAATTAAGGGCAGCGTAATATCCCGGAAAGCCCTGAACGGTCCTGCCCCCAGATCTCTGGCTGCCTCTTCCAGTGCCGGATCCATGCCTGCCAGTCTTGCCTTCACTTCCATTAGAATATAAGGCACGCAGAATACCGTATGGCCTATTAACAGTGTCAGCATGCCAAAGGGCAGGTTCAGCATATAAAAGAATGCCATCAGCACCATACCAAGGATAATCTCCGGTATCATTAACGGCAATATGGAAATGTATTCCAGCGCCCCTTTTGACTTCCAGTGAATCCTTGATAACCCAACTGCACCCAGAGTACCGATCACTGCACTAACCAGACAGCTTAATACCCCAAGGATCAGACTGTTCACCAACGCTTCCAACATTGCCCTGTCATGGATCAGTTCCTGATACCATTTCAAGGAAAAGCCCGTAAATTTCACTGGCAGTTTAGATTCATTAAATGAGAAGACGATCACTACTGCAATAGGGAGATACATCAGAAAGAAAATCAGCCCCATATAAAATCCGGCAAATCTTGAATTCTTTTTCATCCGATTCCCTCCAGTTCTCTGGCATTTGTCACTTTCCTGTAAATCATGATCAGTACAGTTGTCAGTACCATCATCACCACAGCAAGTGCTGCTGCAAAGGGCCAGTTACTTCCTCTTGTCATCTGATCCTGGATCAGGCTTCCGACAAGTACCACTTTATTTCCACCCAGGATATCTGCAATAAAGAACAGTCCCATGGATGGCACGAAAGTCAGGATCACACCCGAAAGCAGCCCGGGCAGTGTAAGCTTCAGTGTTATAGTAAAAAATGCCTGCAGTCTGGATGCCCCAAGGTCTCTGGCAGCCTCCACATAAGACCAGTCCAGCTTCTCTGCGCTGGAGTATACAGACATGATCATAAATGGGAGAAGCACATAAATCATACCGATTACAATTGCCGGATAGCTGTACAGGATGGACAGCGGTTTCTCAATGATTCCAAGTTTCATCAATACAAAGTTCAAAAGTCCTTTTTTCTGCAGAATAATGATCCAGCCATACAGACGGATCAGGGAATTTACCCAGAACGGCGTGGACAACAGAAGCTGTGTCTTTTTCTTTCTGTGCTCCGGCAGCCTCGCCATAAAATACCCGAACGGATAGCCGATCAAAGCGATCACTATCGTACTGGTAAATGCCAGTTTCAGTGATTCCACAAATGTATTCATGTATACAGGTTCCAGAATATTTCTGTAATTGTCCAGCGTAAATTTCCAGATCACCCCAAATCCTCTGGACGGCGTAGCAAAACTAAGCGCCACCATATAGATAAGGGGGCATACCACAAACACAATAGTAAAAATGTACAGTGGAAGTGCCATCCATGCAGAACTGTCAGAACGGTTTCTACGCTTCTTCATGAATGTCCTCCCTGTCTACCAGTACTACATCTGTCGGCAGAAAACTGCATCTTACTGTCTGGCCTTCTGCGACGGATGCGTCGATTCCGTATCTGCTGGCGATCAACTGTGTACCATCACTCAGCTTCAGAGTTACACGAAGCTGACCTCCTGCGAAATTCTTCTCTGTAACAGTTGCCTGTAAACCTGATACACTATTCTTATTATGTGCATCCAAACCACCGCCTGACACACTTATATCAACAGTGTCTCTGTGATCTGTACCGGTATCACCGATTACAGCAGTTTCCTGTAACAATATATTTTCGCTTCTCACAGCCAGAGTTACTTTTTCTCCTGCTGCCAGATATTGTTTTACCCTTGTATCCTGCTGACTTGTTTCAAGCTTTACAATTACCCTGTCATTTCCGATTTTTACGATTGCATTCTCTCCCTGAATACTCTCTGCAACCCCATGCAGGATATTTGCATTTCCCACAAATGTTGCCACATAACTGGTCTTTGGATGATTATAGATCTCATCCGGTGTTCCGATCTGCTCAATACATCCGTCCCTCATCACCGCGATCCTGTCAGACATATTGATAGCTTCTTCCTGATCATGAGTGATATAGATAAATGTAATTCCCAGTTTCTTCTGCAGATGCTTCAGTTCTATCTGCATCGCACGGCGAAGCTGCAGATCCAGTGCTCCCAGCGGCTCATCCAGAAGCAGTACCTTGGGATTATTCACCAGTGCTCTCGCAATGGCAACTCTCTGTTTCTGACCGCCCGAGAGTTCAGAAGGCTTTCTTCTTTCATATCCTTCAAGCTGTACCAGTTCCAGCATCTGAGAAACTTTTTTCCTGATCTCACTCTTAGGAACTTTTTTCAGTTTCAGACCATAGCCAATATTCTCCGCAACATTCATATGCGGAAAGAGGGCATAATTCTGAAATACCGTATTCACATCCCTCTGGTTCGGCTCCAGACCTGTCACTTCCCTGCCATCCAGCCAGACACTTCCTGCATCGGGCTGTTCCAGACCGGCAATGATTCGCAATGTTGTCGTCTTGCCACATCCCGAAGATCCCAGCAAAGTAATAAACTCCCCTTTACTGATCTCAAGACTGATATTATCCAGAACTGCTTCGCCTTCTGTAAAACTTTTCTTTATCTCCTTCAGTTCAAGTGAAATCTCTGCCAATTATACTCAGCTCCTTTCATGTAAAAAAGATACCTCTTTATACTAAAAAAGATACGAAACCACGCGTAAAAGCTCTCGCCCCTACATCGGTTTATGCCAATGCTGACGCCTGTTACAGTGCCAGTCTCTGCATGGTTTCGCATCTGTATATGTCCATTTTTCCAATTATAGATATATCCGGTCCGTCCTGTTCCATCCAGTCTGCGTGCACTCCTGACCATGATGTCCACATAAGAAAACCGGAAATCAACCATTCTTCTTGATAGATTCCCGGTCATTATTTATTTGGTATAATCCAAAAGTTATATTAAAGGATAGGCCCGAGATTGTCAAGTAAATTTGTTACTGTTCACTCCGTTCACAGTAACTTAGCCAAAATTCATTCCAGATTGCCTGCGGCAATGGAATTTTGGCTTGTATGTCTCGGGATTTTTGCATATTCATGCCAAAACACCTCGCGGGATAGTGGCGTGTGAACAGTAACGTAAATTTCTCTTTACAATCTTTTCAATTCCTACCGGCAATTTTAAGGTACTCACCATACGAACCTCCATAAAAACATAAAAAATCCACTATACTCTGCTTTTCAGTATAGCGGATTTTCTATAAAATTACAATTGCCCAATATCTTTCAAGCTGAAAATGAGACTCGAACTCACGACCCCTTCATTACGAGTGAAGTGCTCTA
>OCPP01000905.1_pt1 | contig 18364 bp, 10 predicted proteins | sample 1538211 | NCBI WGS metagenome assembly OCPP01 (sample SAMEA2580193, study PRJEB22360) | human gut metagenome | biome: human gut; feature: human-associated habitat; material: faeces | place: Denmark | collected 2008/2010
ATGCTGTTAACCTCTTTATCCGGCCTTTCTCTCTCCCGTACCTGTAGCCGCTGCATCATCCAAAGATACCACAAACAATACAGCAACTACAAAAGACCTGGCAAATGCCGATATCATTGATACCTCCAAAACAGGAAGCATCACTGTCCATAAATATGATATCACATCGGCAGAAGCAGCTGGAGATTATACCGAAGGGCAATATAAAGCAACCGGTGAATCAGATAACCGCGTAGAGAATGCACTGGCTGATTATGCGATCCAGGGTGTACAGTTTACATATTTACGTGTCGGTAACATCGAACAGTACAGCAAGACAGATGGAACAGGCAGCAACATTAAAGTTGTTTATGAGATTCCAACTGCATTAGCGCAGATCTTAAAATTAAATGAGGCAGATGCCACAGTGATGACAGGGGATGGAGTTTCTGCACCTTGTACAAATGCAGGTGTATTACATTACACAAGCACACAGATTGAAGATGCATTAGCTGCGATCATTAAAGCAGATGATGTTGCTGCAAAGAATGCATTAGAATCTTACCTCATTGAATATAAAGACCAGAATAAAGACAGTGATGATGTACAGACAGCAGATACTGGTGTGATCGAGACAGATGCGAATGGACTTGCTACAAAGAGCGGACTTCCATTAGGATTATATCTGATGGTAGAAACAAAGGTGCCGGAACAGGTTACATCTACAGTTAACCCATGGTTCATCAGCCTGCCTTTCACAAATACTGCAGCAGATACCAATACAAACACAGACCATGCAGCAGACGGTGTGGCAGACAGTATCGGTGGTGAAAAATGGCTGTATGATTTCGTATCTTATCCAAAGAACCAGACAGGAAACCCTACGATCGATAAAGCTGTCAGAAACGCTTATTCCAGTGATGCAAAAGACAGAAACGGCGTAGTTACTTCCAGCAAGGATACAAATTATTCTGGTGCATTTGACTCCAAATCCCTGATCGTTTATAACGCAGATACTGCTGCAGAAAACAAAGCAGATACTACAGATGCGGCTTATGTTGCAAACCGAGGCGGATATACTAGCGCAAACAATACAGAAGCCGGCAAGGACGGTAAGGGTTACAGCAACGACTTTAAATATGATGATACAACAACTGCATCCGAAGGTGACCTTCTTGATTACCGTGTTGTATCTAAATTACCACATATCACATCAAAAGCTACTTATTTAAGCCAGTATACATTTACAGATGCATTATCTACTGGTATTAACTATAACAAGGATTTCAAGATTGCTTTTTATGATAATGCTGCTGATGCAAAAGCTAACAATACAAAGAATGCGAAAGAGATCTGGAACCTTGATGGTGGAAAACATGAAGCTGCTTATGCAACAGTTACCGTATCTGGTGAAGACGGGACTGAAAAAGTGACAGCCAATAAAGCAACGATCACTTTGACAGAGGCAGGACTTAACCAGATCAATGGTACAAATGTAAAAGGTGCTTCCAATCCATACGAAGCCGTAGGTGATAAGGGGGCTACAAAAGCTGGCTACTCTGATTACTACATGGTACTGTATTATACAGCAACTGTAAATTCTGATGCATCCGTTACATTAGGTGACAGCGGTAATGCAAATGATATCTCCCTCGTATGGAGCCGTACAAACAATAAGTACAGTAACTCCTTACAGGATAGAAACTATGTATACTCCTATGGTATCGACCTGACAAAGACTTTCTCTGATAACAAGGGAGATGCAACAAAAGTACAGTTCAAACTGTATAACTCCACTGATGCATATTATGTTATCGCTAAAAAAGCAGAAGATGGGCTTTACTATGTGACAGGAAAGACAATGGACAAGGCACAGGCAACAACCTTTACTCCGGCTGCTTCAGGAAAACTCTATATCAAAGGTTTAGAGGGTGATAAATATCAGCTGACTGAGGTTGCAACAGACGACGGTTATACCTTATTAAAAGATCAGATGGTTATTAATATTGAAGAAACAAAACGTGATATCAAGGCTTCCGTAGCTGGTACGACAGGTTTAGATGACGCTGCAGCTGATAATATCATCGCTAATTATGGCACAGGTATCAAGAATGAAGACGGACAGCTGGTTAACGCAGCGACAACAGACATCGGGTCTAAAGCAGTGGCAGGACCAACAAGTGAGACAGCAAACGGTAGAACAATTGGTAAGACAGATATGTATGTTGGTGACATCCAGGCTGCAACCGCAACCGTAGACAGTAAACCTTGCACACTCCTTACTTCTTCTACAGGAGATACCACATCTCCAAACGCTGAAGTAAAGATGGCGATTGAAAACAACAAGGGCTTTAATATGCCTCTTACTGGTGGAACCGGTCTTGTTGGATTAGTAATCTTAGGAGCAGGACTTTTAGGAGGAGGCGTTTACTCCATGACAAGAAACAAAAAGAAAGAAGAAACAGCCTGCTAATAAAAATAAATAATTCTTTCGTTTCTGACCGGGGACAGGGGATGGTATCCCCTTCCCCGGTTTTTACGTTTAAAAAATATAAGAAGAAAAGCCCACGTATTTGTACGTGGAAGGATTTGAAAAATGAAAAAAAAGATAATACAGGTACTTATTATCCTTATAGGAGTCGCATTGCTCGTTTACCCCTGGATCGCAAATTATCTCAACGAACATGCAGCAAAATCTACAATCAGTACCTATGAGAACGAAGTAAAACATACAGATAAAAAAGAAAAGGAAGAAATGCTGGAAAAAGCAAGAGAATATAATGAAAAACTAGCTTCTTCCCATGTTGTCCTCACAGACCCTTTCTCCGAAGAGACCAATGGCGGAATAAGCGAAAAAGAATACTACCAGCTCTTAAATCTGGACAATACCGGTGTTATGTGTTCGCTGGAGATTCCATCAATTAATGTAGATCTGCCGGTATACCATGGAACATCAAACAGTGTCCTTGAAAAAGGAGTCGGACACTTAGAAGGGACATCCCTGCCAGTTGGTGGAAAAGATACCCATGCTGTTTTTACGGGACATACAGGTTTGAACAAAGCAAAACTCTTTACTGACCTTACAGAACTGCAAAAAGGGGATCAGTTCTATATCCGTGTCTTAGATAAGATATTAGCTTATGAGGTCTGCCGGATTGATGTAGTCCTGCCAGAAGATACAAGTAAATTAAGTGTCGTAGATGGACAAGACCTTGTTACATTAGTCACATGTACCCCATATGGACAAAATACCCATCGACTCTTAGTCAGGGGAAAACGGACAAAATACTCACCAAAAGCTTACGAAAAAGAACGTGCAAAGAAAAAAGCAGGACGTTCCCAATGGATGCGGACTTACCAGAAAGCAATCCTGTTAGGGATTGGCATCACAAGCATTGTCCTGTTCATTATTTCTTTCATCAGAAAGAAATTACAAAAACGATAGGAGGCTTTTCATGCTGAAAAAAGTTTTTCGGTTTCTTTTTAGTGTATGTCTGATCGTACTTGGGATAGGGATGAGCCTCTATCCCGCAGTAAGGTCAGAAAAGATACATATGGAGGCAATCTCCTACCAAAAAGAAGTAGACAATGCTTATAAACAAAATAAAGAACAAAAGAAGAAAAAGGAATCCGATTCGTTTTACCAGTCGATTAAGAAATATAACGAAGATATTTATAAAAACGGACAAAAGGATTTTAAGGATGCTTTTTCCTATACATGGTTCCCTATCCCTCTTAATGGGTTTAAAGAAGAACGGTGTGGATATATCAAGATCCCAGCGATGGATGTACAGCTGCCGCTCTATGTGCGGGCGACCAAAAAGAACATGGCAAAAGGCGCAACAGTCTTAGGCAATACCTCTTTGCCGATTGGTGGGAATAACACAAATTCCGTAATCGCCGGACACAGGGGATACCAGGGCGCACCTTATTTTCGGGAAATCGAAAAACTACAGATCGGTGATAAAGTTTATATCAAAAATCAATGGGAAAAGCTTACCTATATCGTAAAACGTATCAAGATTGTATATCCAAATGACAGTGACGAGGTAAAGATTCAGCCAGGAAAGGATATGATCACTCTTCTTACCTGTCATCCATACCGATCCCATGGAAAATATCGTTATTTAGTATTTTGTGAGAGATTCACTTCAAAAAATAAAGAAAAAGATTCAAAGAAAACAACTAAGAAAACCGTGGTTACAACAAAAGATGAAACGATAACCTATGAACCATCTACACCAGATATCAAAAGGGAAAATACCATAAAAGTAGTGGCATTTATTTTTATATTGTGTTGCATTGCTTATATCTTCGTTTCGAAAATAAGGAACAGATAGTTAACAAGTAATTTTTTCTTATAAAAATATCTTTCTGTTTTCTGCATGATAAGATATAAAAACAAACAAGAGAACACACAACTCCTTATTTTGAAAATTTGTCGGTATATGGTCCTGCCGGAACCATGAGTGGAGAAAACTTAAATCTGGTAAGTTTCTCTTGTTGTAAAGCCTTGGCAAAAGCCGGGGCTTTTTGTTTTGCAAGAAAAAACATATTAATGCAAAGAAGGGTTGGGTATATGTTCATTGAATTTTCCTAATCTTTCATACTAACCTATAAATAGACTTTTATTTTTTCTAAAAGTCAGAAAGGAGAAAAATTTGACTCAGAGCAAAACAGAGAAAAACAGATCATCAAAAAAACGGGCATCTCCTGTCAGAAAAAAGGATATAAGATGTTCTGTAACAGGAAAGGAGAAGATGATATCATGACAAGGTTAAAAAATGGAAATAAACAGGAAAGCAGAGCGGCTCCGAAATGGAAAAGATGGCTGCCAATGGGGATTGCTTTTTTATGGATCATCGCTTTTTGCGGGATTTTGTTTTATAATGTTGCGCTGGCGGCAGAAAAAAATTATAATCCCAATGGTTATTGTTATATAAAGGTGGGTGATGCTAATCTGCCTGTTCATGTATACTATACAGGAACAAAAACAGAACTTACAGAATCAGGTGATCATAAAACCCTCTTTACTAGCAAATCAAGACCTGTTAAAGTAATATCTGATATAACAAATCCATCTCCAAACGGTAGTGTTGTCACAGACTTAAAAATATCGGATGCAGGGACTAAAAATACGGTAAAAGACTCTGACGGTTATTATAATACTATCTTATTTCACATTTCATTCAAATTAAAAGCGCATTATTATTTGAATGGTCAAAATAAAAGCAAAAATTCTAAGGGTCAAACGCCATATGGTAACATTAGTTTTGTTTCTGGTACCGGGGTAACAGTTCCAAAGGGGCAAAAAGAAGCTCCATATGATGTTTCTTATAATTTTAGCAAATACGCTGGACATAATACTTCGGATCGTACAATCACTATACCAGTTCGTTTAAATCTCATCAATACATCCATGCTTAAAGGAAAAGTTAAGGGTCTAACAGATGTTTTAGCATGGTTTCATACCACGCTTTCTACATCTGTAAAAAGGAACCAGTATACTTTGACTTGTAACCCTGATTCTGGCACATTTACCAAAACAAAAGGTGGTTCTAAGAATGGTAATAATTTAGAGTTTAAAAAATATTGTGGTGAAAGTGTAACTTCATTACCTGAAGTCTCAAGATCGGGCTATCATTTCAATGGATGGTACAATTCAAGCAAGAAAGCGGTTACATCCGTAACTCTTTGTAACGGTGACCAAACAGTAACGGCATCTTGGTCGAAAGAGTATACTTTAAAGTTTGACGCAAATGGAGGTCCTTCAACTCCTGCTGCAAGGACGCTGATAACTGGTAAAGAGTATGGCACATTAGATAATCTGACTAGGAAAGGGTACAAGTTCGACGGTTGGTATACGGCAAAAACTGGGGGAACAAAAGCATCATCGACAAATAAGATCACAGCAGATACGACACTGTACGCCCATTGGACAGCTTATAAGCATAACTTCGTTTATAATCTACAGGGCGGTTCGTTTCCTTCAAGTTTGAAAAATCAAACAAGTCTGAATGGATGCAAGATAATCCCGAACGGTGTATATTATATGAAATCGGATTGTGGAACGAATATGTACATGCATGTATATGGAAGGGACTACGAGCCTAGATCAAATCCAGCAACGGTTATCTATTCTGGGAAAAATGATGCTGCTACACAAACACAGTGGCTCTTTGAACGATATAAAAATACACAGTATTATTATATCATCAGCGTTCATAATGGTTTGGCATTGAATCTTGATGGTGATCCTAATGTAGATCAATCGAATAAAGCAATAAATCTTTGGAATCAGCAAAATGATAAAGCAGACTATCTCTGGTATTTATCCGATGAAGGAAATGGTAAGGTTAGCATTTACAATAAGCAGACAAACAAATGTTTAGATGTCGTAAATGGCAGAGCAGAAGATAATACCTGGATAGAACAGTATACGCCAAACCATACCGTTGCACAGCTTTGGACATTAGAAGAAAAAACAAAGACAGATTATCCAGATCGTATGCAGTATGGTGATCACGGACTATATATAAATAGTGTCAGCCCGGAAAAGAATAATTATGAATTTACCTGTTGGAATACAAAACCGGATGGAACAGGAACATCATACACACCTGGACAGGCATATAGTGCTATAAAAGACGGTGGCACCGTCACGTTGTATGCTTTATACAATGTAGACGATTTTACCTTAAGCTTTGATGCAAATGGCGGCACCGGAAAGCTAAATAGTGTCACTCATAAAGGAAATCAGTCTTATGCACTTCCTGTGAATACATTTACGAGAATAGGATACGAATTCCGTGGATGGTCTTTTGATAAGTACACAGACACGATTTCGTATAAAAATGGAGCGACTTACGACAATCGTTTGATCTCGGCAACTTTATATGCACAGTGGAAAAAGACGGGTACAGGATTCATCCAAAGACCATTCCTAGATTCTGATATGTTCTATAAGGCAATATCTATCTTAGGCAATAATGGAACAGTCTATAATAAAAATAGCGTTGACTCAAGGATGGCACATATAGATACGGCAAATAATCCGGGATATTTCTCGCTTCTAAAATAGGAAAAGGAAGGTTCTCTGAAAAGGGAATCTTCTTTTTGGGGCTAAAAAGTTCTTATAAAAATTCTTGAGTAGTTCAATGATGATATAAATATCGTGAAGGAGGAACCGAAATTATCAACAGTGACGGAGAGAAATCCGCATCCCTGTTGAATAGAAAGAACTAAGTAAATGGTATACAAAGAAAAAAGGAGAAAAAAAATGGCAAAAAAGAAAATTTTAGCAAGTATTATGGCAGGTATTATGGCAATGACTATGGCAGTTCCTACATTTGCAGCACAGATTGATCCGGCAGATTGTGACCACGAGTTTGGATACTGGCGTTATACGGTTAAGCCTACATGTACAACAGAAGGAAAAGGAGATATGTATTGTCCTGATTGCGGTAGTATTGTTGAGAAAGACGCAACAATTAAGCCTCTTGGACATGAATTTAGCAATGCAACAACTAGAAATGGAAATTTTTATTTAGTCTGTGAAAGATGTGGTGCAGAAGAAAAACAGGCACTGACTGCAGAACCAGCGACCTGCCCTCATGATGAAGATGATATCGGTATTTATAATGACCATGAAGCAACCTGCACAGAGGATGGTTATACAGGTGATACCTATTGTACTGCCTGCGGCACTTTATTGGAAAAAGGTGAAGTAGATGAAAAAGCGCATGGGCATGACTGGGAAGAAGACAGCAATGCCTGCCAGTTACCAACTTGTACAGAATCTGGAAAAGATTTTTATGTCTGCAGGGAATGTGGAGAGAGAGAAGAAAGGGTGACACAGCCTCTGGGACACAGCTGGGAGAAAACAAAAGTAACACCAGCAACCTGTACAAAAGATGGAAAAACGGTATATACCTGTTCTACCTGTGATGAGACAAAAGAAGAAATCACAGAAAAAGCAACTGGACATAAGTGGAATGATGGAGACGTGACAACAGCTCCTACGACAACATCTACAGGCGTAAAGACATTTACCTGTTTAACTTGTGGTGAAACAAAGACAGAAGAGATTGCAAAACTTCCGGAAGAAAGCAAGCCGTCTAAACCGGCAGACACCACTACAGAAGGTAAAAAGGATGACACAAAACCTTCTACAGATAAGAAAGATGACACAAAACCTTCTACAGACAAAAAAGAAGATACACAGCCATCTACAGACAAGAAGAATGATACAAAACCGTCTACAGACAAGAAGGATAACACTACAGTGGTAAATCCTACAAAGCCTGCAAAAAAAGCAGCTAAAGTTGGTACAAAATTTGTTGTAGCAGGTCAGACTTACAAGGTAACAAAAGCAGGAAAAGAAGTAAGTTTTATCGCAGCAAAGAAAAATGCGAAGAAAATCTCCATTCCTGCTACTGTAAAAAGCAAAGGCATTACTTACAAAGTAACATCTATTGCAACAAAAGCTGTAAAGAACAACAAGAAAGTAAAATCTGTTGTTGTTGGTGCAAATGTAAAGAAGATTGCTAATAAAGCATTTTTCAAATGTCCGAACTTAAAGAAGATCACGATCAAGTCTGTAAAGTTTACAAAAAAGAATTTAAACAAAAAGGCTTTTAAGGGACTTCATAAGAAACTGGTAGTTAAGGTTCCTAAGAAAGTTTATGGTTTAAAAGAAGGAATTTTAAAAGAAGGCTTAGTGAAGTAAGGGGAGCAAATAGGTTCCTTAAGAGGCTCATACCTGAAAGGGTATGGGTCTTTTTTTTGTTCAGAATTTTTCACAAAAAACATAACGGCTGAGCTACCAAAAAAAACATATTAGAAAATGTAAGGATTATAAAAAGAACAGAAAGGGGAGAAAACAAATGCGTTTTTATCGATTATCGCAAAAAATACCCTAGTTTTTTGCAAAAGAGAAAAATAAGATTACCGACTGTATATAAGATAGGAAGGAGTGAAAAAATTTGATAGTGAAAAAATGGTTACAGAGACTATTTATCTTTGTTTTTATTTTTGCTTTTGTTTTTGGAGATTTTGCAAATACGGGGGTATTTTCAAAAGGTACGCTGCAGGTACAGGCAGCAGACACGATCAAAGATTACAAAGAAACAGGACATAAACTGCATTCTAACACGGATATGGGAGCAGTAGCGATTGATGAAGTAGGACATAAATCAACGACCCCTTTTCGTAAATTCGTAATGGATGATGCGGATGATGGTAACAAACGTGTCATTTGCGGCTATGCGGTTGGGCGTGGACATCCGGGCGATACTTATACAAAAAAAGTAGTTTTTGCTTCTAACTGGAAATCTACGAAGTCCAATGATGCCGAATTTATCCATAATACTACTGCGATCGCAAAAGGGTTGTGCTGGTTCTATGAAGATGTGAAACCATCTAATGCAACAGAGCGGGAGTCCTATTTTATCCAGACTTATGTCTGGGCTGAGAGTATGGGGAAAAATGTAAAAACCGCTTTGACACAGTTAGCTGCTAGTAAGGGATGGAATTATCAAAAAAAGATATTACCACTTTATAATAAAGTTAAAAAGCGCAAAGTAGAAGGCTATGTTGTTGTATATAGGAATACCAAGTGTAAAGATGGCAACACGATCACGCATCAGCCTTATTTCCGTTGGGTAAAGACGAAACCAGAGTATGATACGGTGACAGCAAAAGAAACAGGAAAAGTATCCAAAGAAGTATCTGTGGAAGTGACCAAGACCGATTCTACTACAAAAAAAGCCGTAAGTGGTGCAAAATTCAAAGCGACAACAAAAGATGTAGATGGAAAAGCCCTTACCGTAAACCTGACTACTGGCAGTAATGGAAAGGCATCCAGTAAGGTCACGAGGACATTTTCTGCACAAAGAAGTGCGGAAAAGAAATATGTGACAAACTGGGATAAGCTTACGGAAAAACAGAAAGAAAAATGTAAAAACGATGGAAACTATCCGGATAAATCATTAGCGCAGGCAGCGGCGAAAAAAGAGGCAGCCAAAAATGCAGCGGATGAAGCGGCAAAAGCCAAAGCGAATTTTTCCGCAGACTGGAAGATCGAAGAGGTCAGCGTACCGAATCATATCATCAAAGTGAATGGAAAAGTAAAATCCGTGACTAAAAAAGAGACGGGAAACACAGTATCGATCAGTTATACCTTCTCGGATACACCAAAGTATGGCTCGATCAGCCTGTATAAGACCTGTAAGGAATCCTATTCCACAGACCTTTCTCTGGAAGGTGCTGTTTATACCGTCTATAATAAATCCAGTTGTGACAAAGGAACCGAAGTCTCTTCCATCAATATATCCAAACAGACAGAGAATGGAAAGACGGTCTATAAAGGAAACAGTGGAAGATTAACAGCCGGTACATACTGGGTCAAAGAGACATGGGCTCCAAACGGATTCGAAAAAGATCCGGAGGCACATAAATTTATCTTATATGACAATGGGTCCAGTGACACCCTGCTGGCAAAAGAAGAAAGTGGAAAGACGATCACTTCCCTTACTTCCAACGAGGAAGCAAAAAAAGGAACCGTGACTATCACAAAATATGTCAATGATCTTGTGAACGAGACGGGGATCAAACCGGAAAAGGGAATCGAATTCACCTTAAAAGCTGTTTCTAAATTTTCAGAAGATACTCCATATACGGATGGTGTGGCAAAGACAACTGCACAAGATGGTACAGCTTCATGGGAAGATGTCCCATATGGCTATTATACCTTGACACTGACAAGCAAAGGACTCCCAAAAAACATGACTAAAGTTGGTCCGTTCTCCCTTCACATTGAAGATGATACGGACGCGAATAAAAATGATATCTATTCTGGCAGGAACATTGTGCTTGGCAAGACATCTGACAGTGGAGAGACCGTGGATGAACTGCTCCCTTGCTCCGTAACCATTCATAAAGTGATGAGCAAGACAGAGTTAAGCGGCACAAAGACATACCATCCGGAAAAAGGAGCGAAGTTTGCGATCTATGATACGGATGGAAACATGATCGGGAAGCCATTTACAACGAATGAAAATGGCTACGCAAAGAGTGCAGCGATTAAAGCGGCAGGAAGTTATGTTTTAAAGCAGATAGAAGGAACCGCTTCCTACAAGTTCATGGAAGATAAGCCATTTACGGTAACAGAAGAAGATCTCGGAAACGAGGATGGGACAGCGACTACGTTCGAATATACCGTAGACAATACCTATCAGGGTGACCGGATCTATCTTGACAAATATAAAGTTGCTTTTGATCAGGACAGGGAAGAATACGATGAAGAGGGACGGACCGTGGAACCGAATGCCGGATTTGCTGTCATGAACGTCTCTTCCATCAGTAAGGCTGACCTTGCTGACTTAAGAGAAAACGGGGAGGACTGGACACAGGAAGAACGGAATGCTTTTGTACAGAAGTATGCGGATGCTGTCCTTGCGACCATGCAGACCGATGAGGCAGGAAAAGCTTCCGTGGATATCGACTGTGTAGAAGATAAGGATGGACGGATGCATTCCGCGATCGGAGAGGACGGTTTTGTGATCGTGCAGACCTCCGGTACCACAGGCTACTACCTGAGCGGACCGATCTTTTCAGCTGACTTAAAGCAGAAGGAGAATGAAGGCTCCACACAGTGGTCTGGCGAAAAGAACAACTACCAGGAAATCAATTACGGTATCGCCACTTTTAAGAAGTTTAAGACAAAAGACGAAAAGACCGTGGAACCGGAAGCCGGGGCACAGTTTAAGGTCTTAAAGAACGATGGCACTTACTTAAAAGACCCGGATAAAAAAGAGGTCATCTGTGAAGCAGACAAAGAGGGAAAGGTATCGATCCCATGGCTGCTGCCGGGTGTCTACAGTTTGAAGCAGACAGATGGCTCGAAGTTCCACGAAAAATTAAACGAAGAGAACAATGAGGATGCCGTCTTTGTGGTAAGGGAAGATGACTGTGTTTTCAGTAAAAAAGAAATGACTGCGTTCGTAAAAGGAAACACCCTTACAAAGGAACAGGAAAAACATATCCTTACACTGGGGGATGAGGATGGAAGATATACGGATAAGGAACTTCCGATCTCATTATCCATCGAAAAACATTCCACCCATACTGGCGTTTTATTAAAAGATGCCGAATTTACCCTGTATCAAAAAGAGGGAGATAACTGGAAAGAACTTGGAAAATACTACACAGGAGACGGAAAAGACGGGACCGAGATTGGAAGAGTGACGGTAAAAGGGCTTTCCTTTGGTACTTACAAGATCAAAGAAACAAAAGCACCGGCTGGGTATCTCTTAAGTGAGGAAGATACCGGCAAGGATTCCTCTGACCCGGATTTCCCTTATCAGGAAAAGGTCATCACGATCGATGCAGACCATGTGGCAGAAACGGATGGAGAAATCGTTTTCCGTGCCAACAAGAGCAACGCGGACAGTGCCTACAGCAGATTTAATGATTCTCCGATCTACGGACGTATCCGTATCAATAAGACAGGAAATGTTATGACAGGCTATGCTTCCGGTACAGAAGAGTTTACTTACAAAGATACCGGAGTAGCTGGAGCCGTCTATGCATTATATGCCGGGGAGAACATCATGGATGATGCCGGAAATGTGATCTGGAAAAAAGATGAAAAGATCGATGAGGTCACAACAGACAGCAAGGGCTATGCCGATTTTACAAACAAAAAGACAAGCTACACGAAGAACTTCTTCATGGGGCATTACTATATCAAAGAGACAAAAGCACCGGACGGTTTTGATGTCGATACGGAGACACACGAAGTCGTTCTCACATGGGATGCCGGGGCAAAGGACCTTGATATAGGTTCCTGGCAGCCGGACGATGAGAACTTTAAAGAACAGCCAAGCCACGGGGATTATTTCCTTTGTACAGGTGAGCAATTAAATCCTTATATCGTCAACGCCCAGAAAGTGATCTTTACTTATGAAAAAGCACCAGCAAGTGCCAAAGCGGTCTATGATGTCTCCGCAGACAGGGTAGGGACAAAAGCCAACCCGACCCCAGCCGACAGCAAGAGTACGGTCGTGTTATGGCAAGACCCGGAGGATGAGGGTACGTTCTACGTTTCCACGCAGACAACAAAACAGGAAGTGAAGTTCAACAAGATCTCTTCTTCCATGTTCTACAAGTGCCAGAAGCTGCGGAGTATCATCTTTCATCATGTCGATACGTCAAACATGATTCATGCAGACAAGATGTTTTCTTACTGCACAAAGTTAACGTCATTAAACCTTTCAAACTGGGAGACAGGCAGCTTAAACTCTACGGTAGGGATGTTTGCTAACTCCGGTGTGTTAAAGAAGATCTATGTTGGGGATACCGACCAGAAAGTACCAAATACCGAGCCGACAGAGACAGGGATCTATACCGTACCAAAACAGGAATTCTACCTCTACACAGACCCGGATACGGAAGATGAGGAAACATTAGCAGCAAGAAAACTTACAGCAGACAGTTTTAACTATGCGTTATGTTACAGTGATGGCGAGGGTGAGAGCATCACAGACTTAACAGATGATGACATCGCATCCATCAGTCCAGAGTACCCGACCTTTGCCGATGACAAGAGTAAAAGATCTGGAAAACTGGAAGTTACGATCCAGTTAAAGGAGAGCAGCCCATATTATGCAAAGGCGGAAGATGGCGGGGAAGGACATCCGGGTATCTTAAAAGTCACGATCGATGTCAAAGATCCAGCTACTTTAAAGCTTGACCCGAAAGTGGACGAACACCCGGAGACAGAGGCGGATGTGGAAGATACACAGAGATCCATCTCCTTATCCCTCTTAAAGATCGATGCCGCAAAGAAAGGGGCAGCGGATGCCGAAGATTCCGGTCTGTCTGCTACGTTCAAAGTCTATGCAGCAACGGACTTAAAGAGTTATGACGGCAAGACCATCATCAAAGAGGGTGACTTTATCAAGACTATCAAAAGTATCGACAAAGATACGGACGATGGCGGACGTGCCGGTATGGACAAGCTGCCAATCGGATATTATACGGTAAACCCGGATGCGAAGAACTTATACAAGATTGTGGAAGTGATACCACCAAGAGGTTACTCCTTATATCCACAGGAAGAAAAGAACACAGCGTATATCCCGAACATCGATTACTTAAACTTAAGCAGCAACGAGGTTGTATCAAAAGTCAATGCCGCCAACCCGGATACCATCTCAGCAACCTACAATTTGGCAGAAAATACGTATACCTTTGCCTTGACATTCTCGGATATCAAGACACCTACGATCACGAAGAATTGGGGAGAAGAAAAGACACAAGGTTTTGTTAAAGAAGAGGATCGACCAAATTCATTAACGATCCACATGTATACGGATAAAGAAAAGACGAACTTATATAAGACTATCACTTTGACAAAGGAAAAAGGATGGATCTACGCATTTGACGATGATATCGACTTAAGCAAGTATTATTACGAAGAAGTCGTACCGGATGATGCGGTCTGGAAAAAGGATACCAGAGAGTATGAAGATGGTTACTTCAAAGACAGCGAGACGAACTGTGTGACGTTCTACAACTGGGAAGAGACACCAAGTGATGAACCAGTCATCCCATCCGTTACCAAGTATTGGGAGGACAATGACAATGCACCGAAGAAGAGACCAAAGGAAATTAAGGTTAACCTGCTGCAGAATGGTGTAGCAATAAGAACAGAGTATCTTAATGAAGAAAATAACTGGACTTTTACTTTGCCAGAAGATAAGGCTTTACCAAAATACGATGATGTCGGCAAAGAGTATGTTTATACATGGGAAGAGGATACGTCCGGCTTACCAAAGGACTATGAACTGACAGATACCAAGACAACCACTTCATCTGACAGCCAGTACACGTATATCCATACCGACCTGAAGAATACATATGCACAGTATACTTCCGCACAGATTGCCAAGTCATGGAATGATGAGGAAAACCTGTATAACCTCCGTCCGGATTCCGTAACGGTTCATTTATTAGCTGACGGGGAGCGGGTAGAAAAGCTGACATTAGAACAGAGTGATGGAACGACAACAGATATCACCGATGGAAATGTCGTATTATCTGAGGAGAACAACTGGTCAGCAAAAACGATCAACCTGCCGAAGTATAAGGGTAGCCAGAAGATTGAGTATACATGGGAAGAAGAAGATGTACCAGACTACGAACTATCCTCCAACGTTACTGTTACAAAAGATGCCGATTCCGTCACAGAGCGGACAGAAACATCGCTGATCAATAAGAGCAACCCGCGGTTAGGCTCCGTTTCCGTATCCAAGATGATCCCGGTCGAGTCTTTAGATCTCCGTCATGGCGATCTGAGCTTTACTTTTACAATCACTGGAGAGACGGTTCATGAAAAAGAGTATACGGATAAACAGACCGTGACCTTTACCAAAAATACGGTATCCGATGAGGATAATGTCATAACAATCAATGGAAAAAAATATCTGGTTCTGTTCGTATCCTTTGACGACCTCGACTGGGGAGACTATAAGATCACGGAATCGGGTTCTGAAAGCCGGTATGAGTTTAATAAGATCTCTGACCTTGAAAATGCGACAGCCGGTAAGGAGGAAGATGGCACACCATATATCGCCTTTACGGTAGATAAAGACCATCAGGAATTCGGAGGTACGTTTGAAAACGCAGCGATCTCATCCAGTATCAAGGTCATCAAACGTGGAAACAGCAAGACGAAGAAGTTAAAGGGAGTCACCTTTAAGATCGAAAAAATCCTTGCTGATAAGAAGACCGAACTGGTTGCTACAAAAGAGACCGATGAGAACGGAGAGATTCTGTTCGATAACCTCGACCCGGGCGATTATGTCCTTACTGAGACAAAGACTCTTCCAGGCTACACACTGATGAAAGATCCGATCAATGTTACCGTGCCGATGGCACTGACTACAAAAGAAGCTGAAGATATGAAAGCAGATACCTCAAAAGGAAAATACGATAAAGCAAAAGACCTGTATTACTTCTACGATCTGACTTATGACGTGGATAATGAAAAAACTCCAACTCCACCACTTACCGGTGGATTCGAGAACTGGTTATCTTATCTGCCAATCGTATTGGCGATGGCATTGTTTATCGGATTAGGTATTTATCAGATGAAAAAGAGAAACAAGTAAAATAAGAGCGATGGAAAGGGCGGTTATGAACCGTCCTTTTCCATATTAATAGAAGAAAGGAGAAAATCATGATGTTTTTAACACAAATAAGTGGAACTGTGTTACAATCGTTAAGATTAATTGACACAGGAGGAATTATTATGAAGGCAACTATTATATCAGCAGTAAGTACAGGATTAATAGCTGGTGTATTTGGTATAATTAGTGTTTTAATAACAAATTATTTTACAAACAAAAATCAATTAACAGATTTAAAAACGAATCTTTCCAGAGACCATGTAGACTTATCGAAAGAACATACTGGCTTATCGAAAGAACATACTGGTTTATCGAAAGAACATGCTGCTCTGGAAAAACAGCTTTTGGCGGCACAAACAAGGCTCGATCATCTTCATGATGAGTCAATCCGGATGGAAGGTTTTCGGAAAGACGTAGAAAAACAAGGGGTTGATGTTACAGCCATAAAGGTTGGTATTGATGCATTAGCTCAGAAAAATGGGGAAAATATAGATCGTGTCCGAGACTTAACACGGGATTTGGCAAAGTCAGAACAGAAACTCGTAAGAACAGAACTAGAACTTGCAGATACCAGAAATGAACTACAAGATTATAAACAGGAGCTGGCTCAATCCCAAAGAGAGAATCAACAGTTGAAACAGCAGATCTACAACCTGCAGCATCCACAACAATCATGGGATGAGCCGGAACGATAAAACATAGATAAGACTCACATCTTCGGATGTGGGTCTTTTTTATATGGAAAAGAAAGCATATTAATAAGAAAATATTACAGAAAGGATGGATATGTAATGGAAAAAATAGCAGTACCCACGGGAGATGTGGTTAAAGATATGGATGTTGACAGAGAGGAGTATCTTTTCTTCCTATTGAAAAACGAAACGAATGAATTTACAATAGGGTTAGGGGATATTTTAGAATGCCTCAAATTTGCAGAAGAACAGGGGGAGGTACCGGAACTGCCACAGGAATGGTGGTGGAAAATGAGTGAAGTTTATCCAAGACTTGAGACATATGTTGACGTTCCGGAAGATGAGAAATGAGAAAATTTAAGCTACGCACAGGGGTAAGTAACCCATATGAAATCAATGCGGAAAATTTTGAAAAACTGACACTAAAACAGGAACCTTATCATAAAGTGGGTAAAGACGGAGTTCCCCGTGATTTTGGGGTTTGTCCGGCCTGTGATAACCCGATACAGCTTATTGGATTATATAAAAAATTAGAGAATACAGACCGACCTTATGGAAAACATTATAGCCGCAGTCTTTCTTTTGCTCCATACAATGAGACAGCATATCGCTTTTGCCCTTATAGTTCTAACTCGCGTGAAGTGACAAAAGAATCCCGGAAGAAAGAATTAACTGATTATGAACGAAATATATACAATGCGGTACGAGATTATTTTGATCTGGCAGTCTATATCATACAGCAGGAAACGGGTATATATGTAGGGGAAAGAATGGCCCGAAGAATATTGGAAGATTACCTTTCGGCAGAAGGACATATGTATTACTGGGCTACCCTATATAATATTCCATGGATGCTGCTTTATTTTTTGCGTCCCCGCCCATGTTATGGACTGGAAGTAAAAGACGGGTCTGCTTTACAGATCTTCTTGTCCGAACGAGAAGATGTATGCTTAACATCTGGGAAACACAACGGATATGTAAAAGTGGATAAAGCTAATAAATTTTTAAATCTGGATTTTGTATCTATCTTACATAAACGGCAGGTGGTTTCTGATGAAGTTAAAGAGATGCTACATTTTAATGTATTTTTGAACAATAATATCTTTCCATTAAAAGAACTGTTTGGATTAGACCTTGAGATTAATGAATTCCGCTTTCCTGCTTTGATACAAAAAACGAAATATCGAAAGCAATGGCTGATTGATCTTGCAAAAGAGGTGTTGCCGGAAATATAAAAAATGAGACTCACATCTTCGAATGTGGGTCTTTTTTAAAGAATTCAATTCTTTTTCTTATAAAAATTCGATGGAAATGTGGTATGATAAAAATAATGATATAGAAAATTTAAGAAAGGAAGATTTTATGAGAAAAAAGATTTATGGGATTGCCACAGCATTGGCACTCGCAATGGGATGCAGCTTGTTTCTGACGTATCCGGTACAGGCAGCGGAAACGCAAGATGTACAACAAGAAGAAAGTGATTATTTTACTCTGCCAAAC
>OCPP01000938.1_pt1 | contig 17707 bp, 14 predicted proteins | sample 1538211 | NCBI WGS metagenome assembly OCPP01 (sample SAMEA2580193, study PRJEB22360) | human gut metagenome | biome: human gut; feature: human-associated habitat; material: faeces | place: Denmark | collected 2008/2010
TTCACCGCCCATCTGCTGATATTTTATCAGAAATCCCGCGATTTTGCGCTTCATATATAAAGTAACACGATTCATATTGTCGCTGCTTACGATTGGAAATTCCGGCAGAATCTGTTCGATAATGCCCAGTTCCTTTAAATCCTGAGCCGTCAGTTTCATTACCTGCGCCGCTTTTTCTGCTTTGGATGCGTCCTTCCACAAAATTGATGCAAAGCCCTCCGGTGAGAGAATTGAATACACCGAATTTTCCAGCATCCAGACTTCATTTCCCGCCGCAAGTGCCAGCGCACCGCCGCTTCCGCCTTCTCCAATGACAATCGAAAGCACAGGCACTTTTAAATCTGCCATTTCAAACAGATTTTTTGCAATCGCTTCACCCTGTCCGCGTTCTTCCGCACCGATACCACAGTATGCACCCGGTGTATCCACAAGGCACAATACCGGACGGTGAAATTTTTCTGCCTGTTTCATCAGACGCAGTGCTTTACGGTATCCTTCTGGATACGGCATTCCGAAATTACGCACAATATTCTCTTTTGTCGTTGCACCTTTCTGCTGTCCAATCACCGTCACCGGCTGTTTTCCAAAAAACGCGATACCACCTACAACCGCGCCGTCATCACGGTACGCCCTGTCACCATGCAGTTCATAAAAATCTTTGGTCAGATAGCCGATATAGTCAAGCGCCGACGGACGTTTACCGCTTCTTGCAATCTGCACCTTTTCCCATGCCGACAACTGCTTCTTTTCATTTTTTGCCGCCAACAGTGTTTCTTCTTTTTTAATATCAATTTTTTTTGCATATATGTCATCTAAATACTGCTGATAGCGGCTCATTGTTTCTGCCTGTGGCTTTTTATGCAGCCGCAGCAGTGTCGATAAGGTCTGCTTTAAAAATCTGCGTTCCACGATATTATCAATCAATCCATGTTCCAGTAAAAATTCCGCCCGCTGAAATCCTTCCGGCAGTTCTTCCCCTATGGTCTGTCTGATAACACGCGGTCCTGCAAATCCGACCAGTGCCTGCGGTTCTGCAAGAATAATATCACCCAGCATGGCAAAGCTTGCCGTCACGCCGCCGGTTGTCGGATTGGTAAGCACGGTAATATAAAGTCCGCCTGCCGCATCAAATTTTTTCAGCGCCGCCGCCGTCTTTTCCATTTGCATGAGTGATACAATGCCCTCCTGCATTCTCGCGCCCCCGGAACAGGTAAATATTATCAGCGGAAGCTTTTCTACCGTTGCCCGCTCAATTGCCCTTGTCAGCTTCTCCCCCACGGCATATCCCATGCTTCCCATAAGAAATCGTGTATCGCACACTCCGACTGCCGCTTCCATGCCGTCTATTTTTCCTTTTCCGGTAATCACTGCTTCATTTAAACCGGTGTCTCTCTGTAAATCCCCAAGTTTTTCTTCATATCCTTTAAAATGACAGGGATTGCCGCCGGTAAATTCTTCGTCCCATTCTTCAAATGTCTGTGCATCAAACACCATTTTTATCCGCTCATACGCGCCTATTTTCATATAATGTCCGCATTTCGGGCAGACATAAGCATTCTGCGTAAAATCTTCCGTCAGAATCATTTCATGACAGCTTTCGCATTTTGTATACAATCCGTCCGGGACATTCGGCGCTTCCGCCTGATTCTGATGCCGCACCGGCTGATTTTCCTTTTTAAATAATCCTTTTAAATGCACACTCTATCCCTGCCTTTTATTTTAAAATTAATCCCGTTTTAAGCGGTTTCTTCAAAATTTTTCTCAATAAAATCTGTATGAACCGCACCGCTTTCAAATTCCTTATTTTTTAAAATCTCATACTGAAAGTCCAGATTGGTCGTTACACCTTCAATAATAACTTCCCCTAAAGTACTTCTCATCTTTTTCAATGCTGATTCACGGTCTTTGTCATATACCATTACTTTCATAATCATCGAATCATAATACGGTGGTATTATATAGCCCGGATAAACTGCCGTATCAATCCGCACACCATTTCCGCCGGGAATATGCAGTTCCTGAATCGTACCCGGACACGGCGCAAAATTTTTTTCCGGATTTTCGGCATTAATCCGTACTTCCATTGCATGACCCGTCAGATGAATATCACTTTGACGCAGTCCAAGTTTCTCTCCTGCAGCAATGCGAATCTGCTCTTTTACTAGATCAATGCCTGTGACAAGCTCTGTTACCCCGTGTTCTACCTGAATCCGCGTGTTGATTTCCATAAAATAGAACTGTCTGTGGCTGTCTAAAAGAAATTCCACCGTCCCGGCATTGCGGTATCCGACTGCTTTTGCCGCCCGAACCGCCATTGCTCCCATTTGTTCCCGCAAATCCTCGTCCAGCGCTGTACACGGTGATTCCTCAATCATTTTCTGATGTCTGCGCTGTACCGAACAGTCGCGTTCACCCAAATGAATCGTATTGCCCTCATTATCCGCCAGTATCTGAAACTCGATATGTTTTGGATGTTCAATATATTTTTCAATATACATGGAATTGTCGCCAAAACCATTTTCGGCTTCACGCTGTGCATTTTGAAAATTTTTCTCAAAATCTGTACTATTTTGCACCACACGCATACCTTTTCCACCACCGCCAAGTGCCGCTTTTATCATGACCGGATAACCGATTTCATCTGCAAATTTCCTGCCTGCTTCCGCCGTAAAAATGGGTTCTTTCGTACCCGGAATGACCGGAACACCCGCCCGCACCATTGCATTTCTGGCTTCCGATTTATTTCCGGTTTCTTCGATTGTCCTTGCAGACGGACCGATAAATGCAATGTTACATTTTTCACAAAGTGCAGCGAATTTGCTGTTTTCAGATAAAAACCCAAAACCCGGATGAATGGCATCAGCCCCCGATGCAATCGTTGCGCTTAAAATGCGTTCCATATTCAGATAACTGTCCTTTGCTTCTGCCTTTCCGATACAAATGCTTTCATCGGCAAGCTGGGTATGCAGTGCATCGGCATCCGCCTGTGAATACACGGCAACCGTTTTGATGCCCATTTCACGGCATGCCCGGATAATGCGCACCGCAATCTCCCCTCTGTTTGCAATCAATAACTTCTGAAACATTTCTTCTTTCCTTTCCGCAGACATTTTTACATGTTTAGCCAATCATAAAGGTCAATTCCGCGGTAAGTGCAGTTTCTCCATCTACGCTTGCCGTCACTTTTCCGATTCCGACAGGACCTTTGCTTTTAATAATTTCACATTCCATTTTCAGCTTGTCGCCCGGCACAACCTTTCTTTTAAAACGTGCGTTATTTACTGCGCCAAAGTATGCTGTCTTTCCTTTATTCTTTTCCAGTGACAGAATTGCCACCGCTCCGACCTGTGCGCAGGCTTCTATCTGTAAGACACCGGGCATCACCGGTTCTCCCGGAAAATGTCCCGCAAAATACGGTTCATCGTATGTCACACACTTATATCCGACTGCCCGCTGTCCCGGCTCACACTCCGTCACCGTATCCACCAGCAGAAACGGATGTCTGTGTGGAATAATCTCCATAATTTCCTTTGTTGTAAGCATATTTTTCTCCATTCCACAGATGATTTCTCATCTACTATTCGGGTTGTTTGCTTTCACCCGGAAGCAAACAACCATGTGAAAATGCTTTGATTTATGGCATTTTCACATTCCACAGATGATTTCTCAGGGCATCTTTGTGATGTCTGCATCACAAAGTGCCGTGTGAAAATGCTTTGATTTATGGCATTTTCACACTCCTACAATAAACAGCGGCTGTCCAAACTCGACCATTTCACCGTTTTCAACCAGCACTTCTTTGACAATTCCGTCGCACTCGCTTTCAATTTCATTCATCAGCTTCATTGCTTCGATAACACCGAGTGTCTGTCCTTTTTTTACGGTATCGCCCACTGTAACAAATGGTTCGTCTTCCGGGGACGGCGCACTGTAGAAAATGCCGACCAGCGGCGAAGCAACAACTGTACCCTCTGCCTGCTTTTCATTTTTTTGCGTATCGGTCTGATATTCACCGCCCCCGTAAAGCTGTATCCGTCCATGGCTGCCGGATTTCCTGTCGTCATGCTCTGCGTTCTTTCCTCGGAAACACCGGACCGGTTTCCTGCCTGTGATGCCTGCATACAGCCGGACTGTATACCCGGCTCGCCTGTCTGCTGTACCGGGTTGAATTCTTTTACGCGTTCTGCGGTAAGCGTAAGCTTCGTTTCTCCTTCTTCCAGTGAAAAACCTGTCAGCGCGCTTTTCGACACGGCATCTATCAGTTTTAAAATCTGCTCTAATTCCATAACTGCCTCATTTCTTTTATGAAAACTTTTTCACAAGAAGCGTTGCATTGTGTCCGCCAAATCCAAGGGAATTGGACAGCACCGTCTTCACCTCTGTTTCAATGCCTTTTCCTTTAATATACTGCAAATCCATTTCGTCTTCTGTTTCCGTAAGCCCCACATTCGGATGCAGATACCCATCTGTTACCGACTTGATACAGGCAATCAGCTCTACCGCACCTGCCGCACCCAGAAGGTGTCCGACCATGGATTTGGTGGAGCTGACCGGTACATTTTCTGCCGCTTCGCCAAATGCCAGCTTAATTGCCCTCGTTTCAAACAAATCGTTGTGATGTGTACCGGTTCCGTGTGCATTGATATAATCCACTTCCTGAGGTAATACGCCTGCTTCCTGCATGGCATTTGTCATGGCACGTGCCGCGCCGCTTCCGTCTTCCGCCGGAGAGGTGATATGATACGCATCGCTTGAACAGCCGTATCCGGCAATTTCCGCATATATATGCGCGCCACGCTTCTTGGCATGTTCTAAGGATTCCAGTACCAGAACACCCGCACCTTCTCCCATAACAAATCCGTTTCTGTTCTTATCAAACGGCAGGGATGCCCTAAGCGGGTCTGTGCTTGTAGAAAGTGCCGTAAGTGCAGTAAATCCTCCGATTCCAATCGGTGTAATACTGCTTTCCGTACCACCGCAGACCATAACATCTGCATCACCGCACTGGATAGAGCGGTATGCCTCCCCGATAGAATTTGTTCCTGTCGCACAGGCTGTTACCACATTGATGTTTTTTCCTTTTAATCCGTATGCAATGGATACATTTCCTGCCGCCATATTGGTAATCATAAGCGGAACTAACAGTGGATTAATCCTTCCCGGTCCACGCTCCAGCAGCTTTTTATGCTCACGCTCCATGGCATCTAAGCTGCCGATTCCGGAACCGATAGACGTTCCGACGCGGTATGCGTCTTCTTTTTCCATATCCAGTCCGGCATCTTTAATTGCCTGTCCTGCCGCCGCTACCGCATACTGACTAAACAATTCCATACGTTTTGCCTGCTTAAAATCCATATATGCCTGTGCATCAAAGTCTTTTACTTCTGCCGCAAGCTTTACCTTAAAATCCGTTGTATCAAATTTTGTAATTGCACCGATACCGACCTTTTGTGCTTTTACATTTTCCCAGAATTCCTCTACGGTCAAACCAATCGGTGTAATTGCACCCATTCCCGTCACAACTACTCTGCTTTTCTGCATTTCTTCCTCCAATCTGCTCATCTGCCCCTCAAAACTGCTTTGCTTTCGTTTAGAAATAATATCGTCTATACCATGCCGCCGTTGACTGACAGCACCTGTCCGGTAATATACGATGCCTTATCTGAAGCCAGAAATACCGCTGCCTGTGCTATATCCTGCGCCGTTCCCATGCGTTTTAAAGGAATTGATGACTGTACACTTTCCTTTACACTGTCAGAAAGCACAGCTGTCATATCTGTGTCAATATAACCCGGTGCAATCGCGTTGACTGTAATCTGTCTGGATGCCAGTTCTTTTGCTGCAGATTTTGTAAGCCCGATAACACCGGCTTTGGATGCCGCGTAATTTGCCTGTCCTGCATTTCCTGTCAGACCGACAACCGATGCCAGATTGATAATCCTGCCGCTTCTCTGCTTTATCATATATTTTGCCGCATGGCGGATACAGTGAAATGTTCCTCCAAGATTGACTGCAAGCACCTGTTCAAAATCCTGTTCTGACATTCTAAGAAGCAGTCCGTCCTTTGTTATTCCTGCATTATTTACTAAAATGTCGATTTTTTCATATTTTTGTACGATATATTTTATCATTTCTTCGACCGCTGCGAAGTCTGATACATCACACTGATATTTTTCTGCACTGCCGCCATCCTTTAAGATACTGTCTACCGTGTCCTGTGCCGCCTGTGCATTTCCTGCATAATTTACAATCACAGTTGCACCTTCTTTGGCAAGACTTTTCGCAATCGCACTGCCAATTCCCCTGCCTGCGCCCGTTACCAGCGCAATTTGTCCGTTCATTTCCTGCATGATGCCCTCCTGACTATTCTGTGATAAGCTGTGATAAATCTTCTTCCTTTTCAATATTGATACAGGTGATTCCTTCACACTGCATTTCCTTTGCCGTCTTTTTTACAAATCCGGTCAGTGTCCTTCCCGGTCCGATTTCTATAAATGTGTCAAAGCCATCTGTAATCAGCTTTTGTAACGTCTGTTCAAAACGTACCGGTGAATAAACCTGCTTTCTTAACAGTTCCGGAATTTCTTTGCTGTCCGTTACATATTCCGCCGTCAGATTGGCAATATAAGGTATCCTGATTTTGTTAAATGAAATCTTTTCGAGTTCTTTTTGAAGCTGTTCTCCCGCGCCGTAAAGCAACGGGGAATGAAACGGTCCGCTAACCCTTAACGGCACCACTCTTTTTGCGCCTGCCTGCTTTAAAACTTCTGCCGCCCGTTCCACTTCGCCTTTTTCGCCGGAAATGACAATCTGCCCCGGACAATTATAATTGGCAATGCCGATTTTTGCAGTGTCCAGTGATGTTTTTAATACTTCTTCCGTCTGTTTGGCACTAAGTCCCAACACTGCCGCCATACTGCCCTGACCTTCCGGTACTGCCTGTTCCATATAAATGCCGCGTCTGCGGATTACGTAACAGCCGTCCTTAAAAGACAAAGCTCCTGCTGCCGTCAGTGCCGCATATTCTCCCAGCGAAAGTCCTGCCGCCGCTTCGTACGGAATCCCTTTTTCCTGTAAAACGTTCAGTATCGCACATTCTGTTGTATACATGGCAATCTGCGTGTATTCGGTCTGATTTAAAGCTTCATTTTCTTCAAAACAAAGTGACGCAACATCAATGCCTGTCACTTCCTGTGCCGTTTTAAAATATTGTCTGACGGCATCATATTTTTCATAAAAAGAACGTCCCATTCCGACATTCTGTGCGCCCTGTCCCGGAAAGAGAAATGCTGTTTTACGCATGTTCTGCCTCATTTCCGCACGAATCTTCCGCAAAGATACTGCATTTTTTTATCGTTTCTTTTGCTTCCTGCACAATTTCCTGAATAATTTCTGCACAGGTCTGTTCTTTTTTTATCATACCTGCAATCTGACCAGCCATGACCGTTCCCATGGCAACATCACCGTCTACAACAGCTTTGCGCAGTGCACCCAGTGTCAGGTGTTCCAATTCTTCAAAGGATACATTGTTTTTTTCCATTTCAAGATACTGGCGTGTCATTGTATTTCTAAGGGAGCGCACCGGATGTCCCGTGCTTCTTCCCGTAACAACGGAATCAATATCCTTTGCGCCAATCACACGGTCTTTGTACGCCTGACTGACGGTGGATTCCTTTGCAACGATAAAACGCGTTCCTAGCTGTACCGCTTCCGCACCCAGCATCAATGCCGCTGCCATGCCTCTGCCGTCACCAATGCCGCCTGCACCGATAACCGGAACCGATACCGCATCGACGACCTGTGGGAGCAGGGACATTGTTGTCTGCTCACCGATATGACCGCCGGACTCCATGCCCTCTGCAACAATCGCATCTGCGCCCGCACGTTCCATCATTCTTGCCATTGCAACAGAAGCAACCACAGGAATCACACGAATTCCCGCTTCTTTCCACTGTTTCATGTATTTTGCAGGATTACCGGCTCCTGTCGTTACGGCTTTTACACCTTCTTCGGCTACAACCTGTGCCACTTCGTCTACATGCTCACTTAACAGCATAACATTCACGCCGATTGGCTTATCTGTAATCTCTTTTGCCCTGCGGATTTCACTCCGTACCCATTCTGCCGGTGCATTTGCCGCCCCGATAAATCCGATGCCGCCCGCTTTTGAAACATTTGCCGCAAGCGCCGCATTTGCGACCCATGCCATACCACCCTGAATGACCGGGTATTCAATTTCAAGCAGTTTTGTAATTCTTGTCTGCATATTTTCTCATCTCCGAACATCTTTATAAACGTTGTCTGCCTTTTTACCTCACTGCTTTTTAAGCTTCTACACCGTGATTTTTTAAATAATCACAGACATCCTGTACCGTTAATAACTTTTCAAGTTCTTCTGACGGAATTTCTACGGAATATTCGTCTTCCAGTGCCATTACCAGTTCAAATAAATCCAGTGAATCTGCATTTAAGTCTTCCTTGAAGCGTGATTCCGGCTTTACATCCTCTGCGTTTACATTTAACTGTCCTGCGATAATTTCTTTCATTTTTTCTAACATCTTTTTAATCTCCATTCTACTACAATATATTTTTGATATTCTCTTGTAATCTACGCATATTCTGCCTGTCATTTGTGCCATTCCAGCAATGCACTGCCCCAGCTTAATCCGCCGCCAAAGCCGGACAGGATCAACACATCGCCCGGTATCAGGCGGTTTTGTCTGTTTAATTCGTCTAAAAGAACCGGTATGCTTGCCGCTGAAGTATTTCCGTGGGTTTCCAGATTCATCGGAAATTTTTCAACCGGTACATCCAGCCGCTTTGCAATACTTTCAATCATTCTTGCATTTGCCTGATGTAAAATAAAATATTTTACCTGTTCCTTTGCCGTTTCCGATTCTTCTAGCACTTCTTTAACAGACTCCGGTACTTTCCGAACTGCAAAAGAGAAAATTTCCCGTCCGTTCATATGCACCGCATTTTCTTTTCCCAGTGTCAAAGCCTGTGCACTGCCGCTGTCGCTGTGCAGTCTGAAAATGCTTTTTCCGCTGCTGTCTTCACCTAAAACAACCGCACCTGCGCCGTCACCAAACAGCACACAGACACTTCTGTCTTTCCAGTCCACCACCTGCGACATCACTTCCGCACCGATAACGAGTACCTTTTTGTACATGCCCGCTTTAATATAGGCATCTGCCACACTCATTGCATACAAAAATCCTGTACAGGCGGCGCTTAAATCAAAACATGCCGCGCGCTCTGCCCCAATCTCCTGTTGGACAAGATTTGCCGTACTCGGAAATATGTAATCAGGCGTTGAAGTCGCAACGATAATGGCTTCTATCTGCTCTGCCGCTATCCCGGCATCTGCTATCGCCTTTTTCGCGGCTTGTGCCGCAAGCGCTGATGCAGTCTGACCTTCCTGTGCGATATGACGGCTTCGGATTCCGGTTCTGGTGCGAATCCACTCATCACTGGTATCCAAAAATGTTGAAAGTTCTGCATTGTCAAGCACCCTTGACGGAACAGCACTTCCCGTTCCTATTATTTTCGTATTCATATCTGCCTCTGTGCCGCGTTTTCTTTTTCCCGGAAAATGTCCCGCAGCTTTGACATTTTCCTTCTTTAAAATTCTGTTTCGTTTCTTCAGATTTTCGTTTTGAATATCTTACTTTTTGATAATCAAAATATTAATCTAAAAATTTAAGAGTCAAACGAAATCCGTAAAAGCTTTTTGTTTGACTCTCAAACTAGTTGTTACTATACAGGAAAACTTTTCCTTTGTCAATAGTATTTTGATATTCAAATTATTTTTTAGAAATTAAAATCAATTTTAATTCCCTTTAAGTCTTCTGCCAGCAGATTATTATCCTCAAGAATATTGCGGATATTCTGTTGTGCAGCTTCGACATTGTTTGTTGTCTTGCGCTGGAGGGATAAATCCTGCTCGGCACTGTCTGCCTCCGCCTGACCCTTGATGAGTTCTTCCTGCTCTTTCCTCTCCTGCTTTGCCTCATCAATGCGCTCCTGCTGTTCGTCACGCTTCTCTTTCTGCTCCTCGGCTTTCTTCTGCGCTTCTTCCTGCTCTTTGTCGATATGCTCTTTTCCGTCCTGAATGAGCAGCCCCATGATTTCTTTGTTGGAAGCTTCCAAAATATCATCTGCTGCACTGCCTGCTTTTAACATATCCTGTGACTTTGCCTGATCGGTCTTTGCCTTTGCGATTGTATCTGTCAGCTCAATCAGCTTATCATTCGCATTGGAAGCAGTTACTTTCATTGAACCGGCAATCTGGTTTAACCGGAGTGCCTTTTCCTGATATTCTGTACGCGGAAGATTCTGCAATTCCTTTAACCGGTCAACGTCTTCCTTTGTAAAGCTTTCATCATGTGAGCCGTTCTTATAATTCTGGAATTTTTCGAGTAATTCCAAATCCTTCTGCTCCTGTGAATCATCAGCTACACCGTATTGCTCCTGAAGCTCCTTTTTGCTCTTTTCAAAGGTTTTCTCATGCTCTTTGGCTTCCTGCATCTGCTCTACATAGTCTGCTTTCTGCTGTTCCATATCTTTTATGCTCTGGGAAGCCAATTCATCCCTGCCCCACGCATCTGTAATCAGTTTCATTGCCTGACGTCTTGCGGTCTGCTTTTTCTGCTCAATCTGATTTCCCTGTCCGAGCATTAAATCGCCAGCAAATACAGTGCTTCTCGTCTTGGTATCCTTCGTTTTGTTTCGTCCCGCTGTTGTACCGCTCATCTGGATTCCGGTATTGTCCTGATTCATCTTAATCGTTATAGACATTTTTCAACTCCTTTTACTTTCCCCTTAGCTTTTGTTTAAATGTTAAATACTGATATCGACACTCACACCTGCGAAAGCTGCTGTTTTTCCTGCCGTCTTTACCGTGCCTGTATGACCGCTGTTACCGCTGTCTGCAATCACCGTGACTGTTCCGGCTTTTGTTTTTTCCGGCTGTGCTTCTGCCGTGCTTTCGGTATCCGTACTGTCTGCCGCGTTCTGCTTTGGTGCTTCAAGTACGGTTCCGTTTGCCGCGATTGCCTGACGGATTGTTTCTAACGGGTCTTCATCGTCTGTCGTTACCTCGCCCTTTGTCCTGCTGTTATCCTCTGAGGATATGGTATCGGTGCTGTTATCGGTCTTTTTGGACTTTGTATCTTCATCTTCATCCGGCAGAATTGCATACTGGGCTGATTCCACAAATTCCTGATGTTCTTCCTGTATGCCCATTACTTCCCGCAGCAGCTTTTTTAACATTGCACATTTCTGGTCTTTTGGAATATAAGGACTGGAGGCAATGCTTTTGCAAGAAGACAAAAACTCGCCCATTTTGGCTGTCTTAACACGCTCCACTTCTTCCTTTGAGCGGCAGTTTCTAAGCTGCCTTTTATAGTTTTCGCGCTCTCTTTGTTCTTCCTCGTAATCCTTTAAAGCCTGCGGATTATGCTTTTTTAAATATTCGATTTCCTCAGCGTTTAATCTGCTGCCCGAAGCCAGCTTAATGTCGATTGCCGCCGGTTTCTGACCTTCACGGATATCGTCTGCCTGCGACTGATACATCTGCAATTCACGCTGTTCAGAGGTCAGCTCGCTTGTCTTTCCGGCATTGATGTCATTTTTCTTTTTCTGCCACTGGTTCTGCATTGCCGACAGTGCCACCATGCTTTGAATTGTCCCTGTTCCCATATGCCGCTCCTAACCGCAGAAGTCGATGTTCTGTCCAACCTTCTTTTCGGCTTCCGTAAGAACCGTATCGCTTTTTGCCAGCTGCATATAATCCTGTATCTTTTGCAGCAATTCTTCTACGGAAGATGCCGTAATCGTCACTGTACCGCTGTCTGTATCCGTCTTATCTGACACATCTGTTTTTTCCGTCTTTTCGCTTCTTGCTTCTTCAAGCTTTTCTTTCTGGTGCTTTTTCTCGGCTTTCTTTTCGGCAGCTTTTTTCTCTGCCTTTTTCTCTGCTGCTTTCTTTTCTATGCGTTCCCGCTGTGCCGCAGAGGATTCTTCCAATACCGCAAAATAAGTTGCCGTTCCGCCGTCATTGACCTGCATACCGAAGCCTTTGACGTTGGCACCGCTGGATTCCAGACTGCTCTTTAACCGTGAAATACCGCTTGCCGCATTTGCAATAATGGCTTCATACTGCTTGCGGTAATTCTCATCTTCTGCCATCCGCTCTACTTTGTCTTCGTCAATTAAGACAACCATTTTGCTGGCATTGGCATAACTGGAAGCCTGCGCCTTTGCCTGCTCCTTCTTGTCTTCACTGACAAGAATAAAATCCATGTTGGAATATTTTTTCTTTAAAGATTCATAATAATCCGCCGCTTTTTTACTGAGCTTCGGACTGCCTATGGTTTTTCCTGAAACACTGCCGCTCTTTTCATTTTGTGTCTGCTCTGTCTTCTTTTTTGCTTCCACTGCGGCAGCACTTGTAGATGCTGCGTTTTCTACTACGCCGGTATAACTTGATATCATATTCATTTCCTCCCTGACTACTGCTAAATACACCGGTCAAAATCCGTTTCGACCGTTTTTCCCTTTGTTTAATAGATATATCGGAAGAAATTGTAAATGATTTAATTTTTTAGTTCTCTTTTCTGTCTTCTGTCACGACTGCTCCTTCTTCTCTTTATCCCATTTTTACATCTGCCCTATCTGACTTTTTAACTTAGCAATAACTTTAATCAAATAAATATGTGATCTCATTACCATATTTATTAATGACTGCCTTTTTTTCTGCATCTGAAAATGCAGAGAGTATATTCACCCCCAGCTCCTGATGCAAAAGGGAAAAGAAATTTATAAACCGTTCTGAAGCCGTACTGCTTTCTGTTTCATTGAAAGAATCGTGTGCATTTGAAAAAACAGCCTGTAAACTGTTCCAGTAATCCGGCTGTACCTCTCGCAGCCTGTATATCAAAAGGTATAAGAAACCGTCTGAACTGTAAATACCGTTTTTTAAGGTATTACCGGCCGAATATTTTAAATATGCATCTGCTCCTTTTTCACTGCTGTCCTGAAAGGATAATCCGTTGTTCTCCATTACATAAAGCATTTTTAAATTTGCAAAAAGCTCGGAATCAAAATTCCATGTATTCCCGATGTATGAACCTTCAATCCCGTCAAATGTATGGCTCATTTCATGGATATATTTCCATATACATACACTTTTATCTGTAGACAAATCTTTTGTAAGATTGCTGCTGTTCATAAAAATCGGATTGCCTGCCAGGCCATAATAGTCTATTTGTTCTGTAAAATCAAAAATTGTCTTTCCGTCATACGGCTGCCGCTCACCGGTTAATTGATACAGCTGCTGTCTGTAAAGCTGTAAGTCCTCTGACCACGCAGAAAGTTTGTCTGTTTCTTCTTTGGAAAAATCATCTGCTTTTATAATAAATTCAACCGTTTTATCCGGGCTTGTCACAAGCTTATATTCTTTTGACTTACTGACCGGGATGACTTTTATGGAAGAATATCCGATAAAACCGCTGACATTTTCTTTATACTGCGTTGTGACCGAAAAATGAAGCTGCCGGTTCTGCGGATACACGACCCTTTTCATTACCGAATCGTCTGCGTTATATTTTGCCGCCGTCTGTGCTGTATTCATTGCCACATTCTCATCTTTAATTTTCCTGTATTCCGGCAGCTGTGAATCACGGACTGTCAATTCTATGATATAGGGTTCATCTGTAGGCACCTCTGCGGTAAACGCTGTATCTATGACCGCCGTATCTGTAAATGAAACACTACATTTCTTCTTATCCTGTTCAACCGTATACGTATCCACAGAATGATTTCTGCTGTCTGCTGCTGAAACACCGGTTATTTTACATTCATTTGATGTACCATGAAAAAGGACCGGTAAAGCCATACATAAAACCGCAATTACTGCAATACCGCATACAATGAGTTTTGACCGCTTATTCATTTTCGCCCGCCTTTTTCATAAATACCAGCATCATAATTCCAAAAAAAGCAAAGAAAACAGCACCCGCTTTTGCAGTTTGTATTTTAAATTCATCTCTGACTTGGTTGGGATTTAAAGAAGAATAATAGATGGTTTTATGGCTTCCGATTTTAGGTTGAAATAAGACGTACGTTCTATATTGACATGTGTATTCCTGCTGATTGACCTGATATTGATACACTTTATATCTGATTATATCTGTCTTAGAATTATTTTGTAAACCCAAATCTATACTCCTGTCAATTGATACCAGTGTTCCATCTGCCTTGGAATAATCTGCTGTGGCACGAATTTCCGATACGCAGTCTGCGATACAGATTGCAACCGCCAGTACACAGATTGAAAATATTATTTTAAGTGTTTTTTTATCTACCGATACTGTCATGCATACTCCCTCCAATTATATTTTAAAAAACAATCAGGAAAAATGAGCCGTTACAGCCCATTTTCCCCGCAAGTAACTACGAACTAGTTTGAATAGCTCATTGCATTAACCGGTGTTAATGCATCCGTTGCCGGATCATAGTCAAATACATGCCACCATGTACCACCTTCATTTGGTACATTAAAAGTAAAGTAGCATACATTTCCTGCATACACCTGAACCTTTGCGCCGGATGCAGCCATTGCCGTACTGCTTGATGAATATCCGTTGGTGAAATCATGAACATAATAACTATACTTCATGTCATCATTTAATTCATAAATCGTTGTTGTTTCCGGACCATAGCTTGTTGTATCATCAACATCCAGTTTTGCAATTGCTGTTGAACCTTGATAATAATTCTTTGCCCAGTAACAGGTATGGAATACACTTGAATCTGTCAGCTTATCTTTTCCGTACAAGTGTGAATCCAGATCCCATGGGTATTCGCCCCATGTTAATACAATTCTTAAATTGTCGGTATCAATTGAACTGTTCTCCGGTGACAATGTCACATTATATGTCTTTGTTTCATCTAAAACGACCGCAATATTAATGTGGTTTGTGATGTAGTTTTCCTTGATAATCTCTAATGTATAGTTACCAGGGTTTAAAGACAATTCGTAAGTTGAAGCATCAAATGTACCTGTTTCAAGAACTGCTCCGGTTGTATTGTTCCAGTCTTTGCGGATATTGTATGTCATATCCTGAATCGGTAAACCGGTAAGCGCATCTTTTAATTCACCGGTAACTGTTCCGACACCGTCTTCACCGTTTCTGCCAATCATTAACAGGGTTTCATTGTATACCGTTGCATTTTCAGTGATTTCTACCTGCATATCGTACTTCTTATAACCTGTTGCAGCGATTTCAATACTGTATGTTCCTGCTGTTAAATTATCAACTGAATAATTACCTGTTTCATCCGTATAAATTGTTCTGACTAAGTTCTCACCAAGTGTTTCACCGCTGTATATACGGATTCTGGCACCTGCTATCGGTTCATTTTCATCAGCTGATGCGATAAGACCTTTCAGTTCTCCTGTTCCAAATGTACATTCCGGTACAACGCGGCCGTTTTCCACATGGAATTTTGCTTTAAACGGATTACTTGAATCATTGTCTAAGTGTTGGAATTCTAATGTGTAATGGCATACATCATTTAAGAATTTACCAACGACTGTTTCCTGATCAATTCCCGATTTTGCATATGCATATAAGGTCATATCCCCACAGTATAAAGTATCTGTTGCAAGAATGTGCGGTGTAAATGAACCGTTAAAACCGATACCGGCTTCTCCTGCATATCCTGCTAAATCAATCAGGTTGAATGCACAAAGAACACCTGACAAACCAAGACCGGCTGTTCCGGAATGTACAATTTCCATGAAATCTAATGAATCATAAAAATCAAAGATTGCGCGGGACGCCCCGTTCTTATACTGGTATCCCTGTGTGCTGTTAATGGTGTATGTAATGCTTGCTGTACCCTTTGCTGATACATTGCAGAAGAATACAATATCAAATGAAAGTCCTGTCGCACCGATACGGATTGGCAGACGTCCGATTTCGATTCTTCCTGATTCAAAACGGGTTGCACCGTTGCTGTTGGTTAATTCATAACCGGATTCTGCAAGTGTCAGTTCTAACTGACTCGCAATCTTAATCTTTTCTGATATTGATAATGTAAATTCATCAACATCAACACCTCTCCAGCCGACATTTGCCTTTGCGATACAGGTTATATCCGGGATTTCAACTTCAACAGAACCGGAAACCTTCAGATTATCTGTAATTTCCTTTTCTGCAATTGTAAATTCCAGTGTTCCCGGTATCTGTGTACTTCCGCCTGCATTGATAGAAAGCGGATACAAGCCGGAATCATCTGCTGTAATTGAACCATTGCTGTTATATTCGCAGGTTACGCCTTCTGCTGCCACAAAACTGTCAACTGCCGGCAAACCAAGCTCTGCAAGGTCTAATTTTGAATAAATCTCTGCCAGTTCAGGAACTGTGCAGACTAATTTTACCGAATCGCCGGACTGGCTGATTTGTGCAACTTTTAACATTAAACCGGTTGCATATTCAGTACTCTCCGGTAAACGGATGACATCATCGACTTTTATGCCGTCTGTTGTCTTCTTGTTTGGCAGTGTTACTTCGTAAACATCACCATTTTTTACAACGGAATAATCCGCTGCCTGATCTGCTGCCACATTTACAACAGAATCCAGAATTTCTGAATGGTCATAAGTCTGGTCTTTGCTCAGCTTGATGGACTCATTCAAATCATCAATTGCATAGAAAATACTCTTTACATCCGCCCCGGTAATGGTTTTCTGCGGATAGAATGTGTTATCTGTTAAATATAAGAAGTTATTTACAAGTGCAATTTTAATTTCATCTTTATACTTCACCTGATTTGCATCAGACCAGTCATCCATTGCAATTGTATTCTCGCCGTTAAAGCCCATTGCATGAACCGCCGTGTAAGCTGCAAATTCTCTTGTACACGGTTCATCCGGGTAAAACAGAGGAATATCCTGCTCTAAATCTTCAACATCAGGAACCGGTAAAAATCCGTATGCATTCGCTGTTTCTACTGCTGTTCCCGTTGCTGAGTTTAAGCTGTCTAAATAGTAATAATCAATCTGATCTGCTGACATCAGCGGAGCATTTAATTTATCCAGAAGCAGTGTAACCCATTCACCTCTTGTATAGGTCTTGCTTTCATCAAATACAGTATTTGTGTCCTCATTAACTGCATTAAAACGAATCTGTGCATTTAATTCCAGTTCATTGCCATCAACTGTAATCGTCCGGTTAAGATTCATCGTGGATTCTGCAACGGTGTCTGCTTTGACGTTTACCGCTGATAAATCCAGCATTGAGAATACCATGAAAAAGCAGAAGAAAACAGATAATACCTTTCTGAGCTTTTTATTCTTTACAGCACCAGCTGCCAGGACAGAACCACTCAGTATAAATAACACCATGAATAATACATACATATGGCTGTCAAATGTATTGGCTGCTGTACCGTTATCCTGTGTTACATCTATATTTTCAACCGTTTCCGTATTCTGAGCCGGCTGGGAATTGTCCGGAGCCGGAGTCACTGTTACAACATTTGAATTCTTAATCTGACCGGTTAATTTCACCGTATCACCGCGTGCAACAGATTCAAATGTATCTTCATTTTTCGAACCATTTGCCAGTTCATATTTTTCCGGAATATCGTATTGAATATGAACATTTTTCAAAACATTTGTTCCACTATTTGTTAC
>OCPP01000946.1_pt1 | contig 17639 bp, 18 predicted proteins | sample 1538211 | NCBI WGS metagenome assembly OCPP01 (sample SAMEA2580193, study PRJEB22360) | human gut metagenome | biome: human gut; feature: human-associated habitat; material: faeces | place: Denmark | collected 2008/2010
GGTAATGATGCTGCCGCGCACGCGCAACCACTGGACGGGCCGTTTGTAGACGGCTTGCGGCGTATCAGCGCGCAGCGGCATATTGTGCTGATGGGTACCGTGCATGTTGCGCCGGAGCAAGTAACAGAACGGGATGCAGATTCCCGAGTTTCCAACACGTTCCTTGTGATTCGCGATGGTGAAATTATCGCTGAATATCGCAAGCTGCATCTTTACGATGCGTTCGCGGCCCGCGAATCCGACGTGGTTCTCCCAGGAGATGCGTTGCCGCCTATCGTCGATATTGACGGTTGGAAAATCGGCGTCATGACCTGTTATGACGTTCGTTTCCCGGAAACCGCTCGCTCACTGGCCGTGCGCGGGGCAGATGCGATTGTTGTAAGCGCCGCTTGGGTGCGCGGCCCGTTGAAAGAGCAGCATTGGAAGCTGCTGACTGCGGCTCGCGCATTGGAAAACACTTGCTATGTGTTGGCTTGCAGTGAGGTGAGTTCGCGGAACATCGGATGCTGTCGCATCATCGACCCGATGGGAGAGGTAGTTGCCGAAGCGGGCGATGAGGGAGCCGAGCTTATTGCTACTGGGCTTAGTCGCGAATGCCTTGCTTCCGCACGCCAGATAATGCCGGTTCTGCAGAATCGCCGTTTTGCCGACCCGCAGTTGCCCGATTAGTCGAGTCTTTCAGAGCCCGCTGCCGACGCTTTGATGGCATATTACTGTCGAATATAACGTGCCGAATTATTGACGCAATCAGTGGTCATCGAAAGTCTGTGATAGATGTCGCGGGCTCGGACGCCTATCATGGGACGCATGACTGCTACTGTTCATGATTCCGCCCAAGCTCCTGTATACGCTCGTCTGCAAGAGGGGAGTGATGCTCCTGATTTCACTCTGCCGGCGATTGTGCCCGGCACTGCGGAGAACGGCTTAATCAATCTGTCTGACGTGCTCGAGGACGGACGTAGGGTTGTACTGTACTTCTATCCGGTGGCAATGACGCCCGGATGCACCACTGAGGCTTGCGATTTCCGAGATAATCTCGCACGCTTGGAGTCGCAGAATGTTGCGGTGCTCGGTGTCTCCAAGGATTCACTCGAGAAACTGCGCAAGTTCGCCGAGCACGACCATCTCACATTCCCGCTGCTGTCTGATCCCGACCTGACCGTGCACAAGCTGTACGGCGCATATGGCGAAAAGAAGCTCTACGGCAAGATACACGTAGGCGTGATCCGTTCGACGCTCGTCATCAATCCCGACGGCTCCGTGGTTATCGCTCGTTACAACGTACGTGCCAAAGGCCATGTCGATTCGCTATTAAAGGCACTGGAAAAGTTGGAGAAGCTGGAGAAGTAGTGCGTTCTCGTTGTTCGGACACAGTGGTTCGTGCGGTATGCGCCGTATGAACCACTGCCGTATGAACCACCGGTTGACTTCTCGGACTCACCGGCAAATAGTGAGACCGTGGGCGCGCAGTACGTCTATGGCTGGCATGTAATCGAGCGATGTTGCGGTGGGATTGAGCATCAGTTCGCGGATGGCGGCGGATGCTGAGGACTCGCTTGTCTTCGAGGATTCTGCGGCCGGGAACAGAGCGTCGGCGATTAGGGAGATGATACGGGAACGTGCATCGCCGGCATTGGCATTGTTGCTGCTGTTGCCGGCGTCGGCAGTGGCGGATTTGCCAATAATTGTGGAGCTGTTTCGTAGAATCGTATTCAACGCTGCGGCAAGCGGCTCGGGATTGTTCTTTGTCGCTTCGACAATGTCATCGAGCTGATCGAATAAGGCGAACAGCCATGCACGGCGTTGCCCCTCATCGTTGCCAGCCGCAAGCCTTTCATTGGTGACGCGCACGAGTTCATCAATCGGTACTGCTGGCGTCTTTGCCGGATCGCGATGCTCGCGGTTGTCTTCGATATCTCCCATCAGATGCTGGATTTTGCACTCGTCCTGCAATACGGTGGTCTCGGCAAATGCGGTGGCGATGGCGTCCGCATCGATGAACTTGCCACCCTCGGACTGGAAGCGCACGCGCTTCGGTTCGCTGTAGTAATGTGACATGCCAAACGTGATAAATTGCGGCATCTCGTCCTGCAGCTGTTTGACCGCCGCGGCCACCTTGCGCATATCCGCCAGATGCTGGTGCACCACGATGAAAGCGAGCAGTGCCTTGGCGTCGGCGAGCGTGAGCGGCTGGCCAATGCGGGTGCCATGATGCTCGTGATGCGCGAACATGTTCTTCAGCGAATCAAACAATCCCATAATGTCCTCCTTCGAACTGGGCGAATTAACTGCATCTGCCATTCACACTAGTCCGGAATGTATGAGAATCATCGTGGAACGCCGAGAGCGAATTATTGACGCTGCACGCAGCAACGTGAGAACTGAACCGACACCAAGAACACGGGGCATACCTGCAGCATGTCGAGCAATGCGATGGCATTATTTGTTAAGAGCTCGAAAATATCGCACAGGACGTAGAAGTGCTTGTCCGAATCATGTATGGCAAGAAGGCTCTACAGTTTGCTTGTGAACGACTCCACTGGCTAACTGGTAGAGAAGTAGCGGTTTGGTATACGCAAACAGTGCGATCGGCGATGAAGATGACTGTGAGGTTGTCATGTGTATTCCTCAGAACGATGAGCAAGAGCCATGGACTTGGTGCGTAATAGCAAATGTCGTAGATGAGCATGAGGTTGGTGTTGACCATCATATTGGGCATGGAACGAAGATATTCAGTCCTGGAACAAAAGTGTATGTGTCGACTGAATGGAGGACGAGCCTAAAGGATGACGGTGGAACATTGTTTGTGATTGGGAAAGCGCGTAAGCAATGGCGAATGGTAGGTATGTTCATTCCACGTAATCGACTGACGAACTTTCGAGTTGGACGAGTATTCGATCCACGTGTACTGCGGCGTATGGCTAAGGATTGCAGGCAATCAGTGCCAGATCCGTCTGAATGGGGTTGGCGCTGGTGGGGCAATGATGAGGATGCCCACCAAACAGTCATTAAGAGGGTTGAATACTTCAGTCAAGATGGATTTTCGTTGCCAGAAGCTGGGGCTGAAGATGATTAGAATCAGGTGAGTAACACGATGCTGAAGAATTCTGATGCGTCTAGTCTTTCTTCTTGAGGGACCTTCCACCGCCAACACCGCGACCAGGACGGCTTGCATTCCAATCATCTATTGTTCAGGTAGCTAACCTTTAGTAGTGCCATATATACGTCAGGTTCCGGCAGCTTATATTCTGATGCGTTCTTGACGCCGAGGCGCTCGCTAACTTCTTTGGTGCTGAGAAACCTAAGTGCCATTTGAGTTCCTCTCATCTTCGTGGAGATTTCAGTACGTCGGTATATTGAGCATACCTGCATATTAGCGAGGCAAATCCTCTAGTGAATTGAGATCTTGACTCACTGATAGGCGGTTAGTGAAGCGATTCTGCGGTTAAGTCGAGCTTTTGCTTCGCTGAGCAGTCTCAGTGAGGCAAATCCTCGGGCGGACCGAGGCATTGCTCTACTAAAAGGCCACTTAGCGAGGCTTTTCCTCTACTAACTCTCTGAGTTGCTTCGCTGACGACGATTCAGCGGGGTATTCCCTTGACCTATCCGTGTTTTCGCTCTGCAAAGTAGTTCTGAGCGGCGGATCGATACTCACACAGATGTGTACGGTGCGCTGTCAGCGTCTTTGTAGTTTCGCCGGTCAGTTGCTTGGTAATCCAGGATAAGTCAGTCATGGTTCCTTACTTCCGTGTGAGGCGGTACACTTGGGTACTGCCTCTATTGAGTGCATTGATAAAGGTCAGCCCCGCAAGCGCTACCAACATTTGCGGGGCATTTAAGTTTTGATACAACCGAGAGGAAACCGGGGCTGAAACCCCGGCGCGATAGCGTGTTATCCGACGTTCAGCGTCAGCACTTCCACGCCATCAATCAGGACAATCACCCTAGGGTAATCGTCTATGATTAGCAGAGTATGGTATTCGCCGCAGCAATCGCAGCGCCATACGGTGCCGAGACCATATATCATGGTTAATATCCTCTCGGTTGTAGGATGACCCGCACGTTTGTGTGGGCCAAGTTCCGCAAGGGACGCGAAAGCCGCAAGCGTTACAGCACTTGCGGCTTTCGTTTTTTTCATGTTCCGAGCGGAACAACCGAGGGGCCAAACGGCCCAGTGCCTAGACTATGGGGTAAACCCAGTGAGTTTAGGCTTGACTGTGATTCTTGTTAGCCGCTCACAGTCAGGCGACGGCGGGCCCATTGTCCCGCACATTACATTTGAGTAGAGCGCACACCTAGCTTTCACTAGTGTTTTCTTTCGGCTCTTTCGGAGTCTCTAACAGTTTGCGAGGATTACTCACGCGCAACACGTCGCATATCTCAATGGCCTTATCAAGACTCACGCCGCCGATAGGCCGCGCGCCTGTCTCGATAGCGGCTATACGCTCACGCTTATAGCCAAGCTTATCGGCTAGTTGCTTTTGCGTCAGCCCTCGCTTCTGCCTTAGCTCCCTTAGACTCATTACCCACCTCACTTGTGCTCAGTGGGCCCGATTATACCTATCGTTGAAACATATGTAGAGTGAGGGGCATAAATCGAAAGGCGTCAATGATGAACGGAACATTCGAGCAGTTAAGAGCAGCCGTGTATGGCCAAGCAGTCGGTGATGCCTTGGGCGTGCCTTATGAATTCATGCCGAGAGATACCTTCCGATGCGAAGGTATGACGGGATACGGTACGCATAACCAGCCGATTGGCACATGGTCGGACGATACCAGCATGATGCTCGCCACATTGGACTCGCTGATCGCCAATGAATGGCAAGTCAATACTGAAGATATGGGAGAGCGATATCTGGCATGGCTGAGTAATGGCGAATACGCGATTGACGGACGAGTCTTCGATTGCGGGCGAACGGTCTCCATCGCGTTGCAGCAGCGTGTGGGCTTAAGCGGTGAACGAGACAATGGCAACGGCTCACTGATGCGGATCATGCCGTTGGCGTTCGCGGATGCTTCCGCGGATGACGTACGTGCCGCATCTGCAATCACGCACGCCCATGCAATCTCGATGGATACCTGTTCGAGCATGGTGGATGTGTTGCGCGACGGACTCATCAAAGGCATATGGCCGCAAGAGCTGGATGATGAACCGCTACGCGGTATGCCGCGTGATGAAGTTGGTTCGAGCGGCTTCGTCAAAGACACGTATGAGGCGGCGCTCTGGTGCCTCGCGAATACCGATGATTATGCGAGTTGTGTGCTCGCCGCCGTCAACTTGGGTGACGATACAGACACGACCGCCGCCGTCGCCGGATACCTGGCCGGCATCAAATATGGATTCGATGCCATTCCCGCTCAGTGGCTGGCGGTATTGCGCGGGCGTGAGCTTATTGAGGATGTGCTTGGACGGACGGAGTCGGCGTGGCATTAAGGCGCTCGCGGTGAGTAGCAACCTACTGTTTCCGTATGCGATGAAGATGGCCAGTACGCCACCATCAACAGTGAGGACTCCCTGCCTACTGTTCTCCACGATCACGCCCAAGCACTGGACGCTCCCATGTCTCGTTCCGCTGAACATTGCCGAGAACTCCCTTCTTCTGGATGCGCATCATCGAATCCCACTTGCTCGACGCCCAGACTGCTTTGGACGGGGATGCGCCGCTAGTGGGGGACAGAGATTGAGACGCATTCGGGTTCGAATAGTGTGAGGGATTTGGCTTTGCCAACGGTTGTTGGACACATTCCATACGGTGGTGCCTGTGTTGTTCGCAAAAGTATGTCTATCTAATCGTTAATCGAGGATGACGATATGGTGAGTTTTTCTGCCGCTATAATGTAGGATTATTAACAGGTTACGGCTGAAGAACTGATTACAGTATTAGAACATTTTTTTTCTGATATATGTGGTTGGCGTAGATGTGGCATATGCGAGGGGGCATCCTATGGCGGATGATGAAACTCATATCGGTCGAAATAACGAGGAACGCAAGGAAGACGAAAACCGTCGCATTATGGGAAAGGCGCTGGAAGGTGTTGCGGCGGAAACCGTGCAACGCTTTGGTTCTGCCATCAAGGAACATTTAGCGGCCTATGCGGGTGATAGAGAGAAACCTGCTGATGAGAATTCCAGACCTCCTAAGACCTTGAAGTCCATTGCTAAGATGGAGACTAGCAATGAATTCAAAAAGCAGAATCTAGCTCAGCAAGCGGGTTTTAGTGCCGAGGTTGAGGCGGTAGCCAGGAAGAACGCCGATAACATCATTGCTGGCAACGATACGCGATTCAAACGATATGATGACGTGAAGCATCCAGATGGACGGCAAGTGTCGAACGACCCCATCGTGGACATTGTCGAAGTGGATGACTTGGGCAAACCAATCATCGGCTCTGAGGCTCAAATGAAGTTCGTCGGCAGTAGCCCGAAAAAGCTTCTTGATAAGTTGAAAAGCAAGAAATATGCAAAATATCGTGATGCAGACGTCAGCATGGTTATTCCGGATGATTATTACGATGTACTGATGGGTGATGGGCCTGACGGCATCAACGAACAGATACGAAAACTTCAGGGCGAGCTGGATGGAGGTCGGCTTGCCGGCAAGAATTCTGAGGCTATTCAGCAGCAAATCGATGATCTGAAACAGATTAAGAAAAGCCTGCGGAAAAGTGGACTCACCAAGCGAGAAGCGTTGTATGCGCGAGAACATCCCAGACGCATGGTGGCGAAAGATGTAGCCAGAGTTGCCAATAAAGCCGGTCTGCAGCAGGCAAGGAATGGTGCGCTGATTGGTGGTGGTGTTTCTCTGATTCGAAATATGGTTGCCTGCATTAATGGCTCTATTGAGCCAGCGGAGGCAGCGAGAAACGTCGGCGTCGATGCAGGCTTGGCTGCGGCGTTCGGCTATGTCACCGCTTTTTCCGGCGCTGCCATTAAGGGTGCCATGCAAAACGCGTCGAGCGAGTATCTGCGTAGTCTATCGAGAACGAACGTTGCAGCTACGATGGTCTCCACTGTAACGGATGTTTCCAAGGTGGTTGCACTGTATTGCCGCGGCGAGATTACTGGAGCTGTTTGTATAGAGCGCCTCGGCCAGCAGGGAATGGGGCAGCTCGGAGGAGTGATGGGTGTTGCCGTGGCGATGGCCGCAATACCTGCAGATGGTGCTTTTATGGCTGCGATGGTTGGTATGGCTGGAAGCACCTTGGGATATGCTGCAGCTGTTGCCGTATATGAGGAATTATCCACTGCTCTGCATGACTATGAGCTGGCGAAAGAGGAGCGTATTCGTGTGGAACGCGAATGTGCGGAAGCGGTGGAGCTCATCCGCCAATATAGGCGTGATATGTCTAGGGATGTCGAGAATTATCTGGCGACTCATGATGAATTGTTTAATAGAGCATTCGATGCAATGGATCAAGCGTTGATTTCCAATGATATTGATGGATATTTGACCGGAAACGCCGAAATTCAAGAATCCTTGGGATACTTGCCAAGGTTTCGGACTCAGCAGGAGTTTGATGATTTGATGGCGTCAGACGACAATTTCGTTTTATAAGGAGGAGCCAGTTAATGAAGTACATCAAAACACGTGATGCATTACAAGCATTTTATTATCTGATTGCTGTCGATGGATCAGTCCGTGACGACGAACGCGCACTATTCGATCATATAGGTGACAATTTGGATGCAAAGCACTTCCATGATTATCGCAAAGAGATTATCGATTCGTGCGATGAGCGTATAAACCAGTGCCACGATTCCGATGATCGCTACGACGTAATTGTTGAGGGTGTTGATGCAGTCTTGTCGCATCGAACGGATAAAAGAGCTGGAGGAATTGCACCAAGGCTACTTCTGTGGAATATGTTGTCAGTTGCCTTCGCCGATGGGGAATATGATGCAGTAGAAAGCAGACTCATCAGGCATATTGCCCGGACGATGATTGCCGATCGTTCCATATATCCAGAAATGGAACATCTTATGCGCGCGGCGTATGACGTGCGAGGCGAGCTCGACTGGATCAGCAATTCCGAACTGCCATATAGTGAAGTTCGCCCCATGGTGGATCAGCTGGAAGAGCGCGTGAATGTTCTCCAAAACGCTGCCGTGTTGCTGATTGAAGACGAGACGGCCGCGCCAGCCCCGGAAGTCATGGTTCCAGAGAAGGACGTGTTTGATCAGACCAAGGATGCCGTTGACTCGGTGGTCGCTCCGGTTGTGGATCAGGTTCAGCAGGGTGCTCAGGGAGCCGCGGATGCGGTGAAGCATACGTTTGACGATAATGTTGCTCCTGTTCTCAACCAAGTTGGCGATGCGCTGAAGCCGGTGAATGATGCAGTGCTGAAACCGGTAGGCAACGCAGCCAATGAGGTTGCGAAACGTGCGGGTGACGCAGCCAATGAGGTTGCGAAACATGCGGGTGACGCAGCCAATGAGGCTGCAAAACGTGCGGGCGATGCGGCCCATGCTGTACAAGGCTTCTTCGGTGGCCTCTTTGGACGCAAATAAGAGAAACCCAGGAAGGAATTCACTATGCCATTTTTTGTTGTTCCACTATTCATCGGAATGGCCGCTGCTGCTGGTACCGCAGGCGTGGGTATGGCTGCCAAAGGTAGGCTTGGTCACACCACGGCGAATCAGCTTAACGACAATTCCGGAGCACGCATTCGATGGGCAGCTAATAACCTCGAAAAGCTTCGTGGGCAATGTTCGGATTCCCTGAATGCCTTGGGCAAAGAGAAAGTCATTATTTTGGATGGGAGCGTTCAGCGCTTCCTTGATGCTTTTCAACAGCTGAAAAATGTTGATTTCACCGCGTCCGAAGGGCTTGATGAGCTCAATAAACTGCGCATAGACAAAGCGGCTTTTGCTGAACTTAAAACCATGGGAAACATAGCTTCGTCTTTGCTGGAAGGCGGTGTGACCGGGGCGGCCAGCGGTGCATTGGCTGCGTTTGGTGCATATAGTGCCGCGTCGGCACTTGCCACGGCTTCCACAGGAACTGCGATCAGTGCATTAAGTGGTGTGGCTGCTTCCAACGCCACGTTGGCGTTCTTCGGGGGAGGGTCCTTGGCCGCAGGAGGTCTGGGCATGGCCGGTGGCGCCGCTGTACTTGGAGGTTTAGTCGCAGGTCCTGCATTGCTGGTCATGGGCGTTATCATCGGCGCCAAGGGTGGCAAAAACCTTGAGGAAGCGAAGACCCAGTCTGCTGAGGCAAGCAAATATTGTGAGCAGATGATGGCCGGTGCGGACCAGTGCGTTGCCATTCGTCGGCGTAGTTATATGTTCCACGCTTTGCTTGCCCGTCTTGATGCTAAATTCCTGCCTTCAATTCTTGAAATGGAAAATATCATAAAGACCGAGGGAACGGATTATTCGCAATTCCGTCAGGAAAGTAAGAAGACTATTGCCGCAGCTGCGTCCACTGCAGCATCAATCAAGGCCGTGCTAGATACTCCTCTGCTGGCCGAGGATGGGTCACTTACTTTGGAGTCGGAGAAGCTGATGAAGAACAGTGGCATGTGATGGGATGAGGATTCCGGAGCTGGACTGATGGTTCTGTGTCTTCTTCCGTCATTTTTCATGGCTTCATATAGATACGACGCATGACGAATTCTACCAGGCGATCTGGGAGGAAGCGCTTGAGTTGCATCAGGGCCTTGTAGCTGCTGCCGACGGCGATGCGCACCGGAGGATTGCGTTTGCCGAGCGTCGCGACGATGACTCGGGCCACGCTTTCCGGACCGTCACCGGTCTGCTCGTCATGAGCCATTTGCCCGACTGAACGTTGGCATTCGTCGTAGTACGGTGAATTGGCTGGTTCGGCGAGGATACGCGAGCCGGTGAATCCAGTGGATAGGTCACCCGGTTCGATGATTGTGGCGGTGATGCCATGACGGCGCCCCTCCAACCGCAGCGCCTCCACATACATTTCCAGCGCAGCCTTTGTGGAAGAGTAGTGCGATTGGAACGGCAAACCCAGCCGTCCTCCAATCGAGCCGACAACGATGACTCGTCCCCGCTTACGGTTGCGTGCCGCGGTACGGCGCAGCAACGGCAGTGCGATTTCGTTGACCTGCAACACGCCAAAATAATTCACATCGAACTGCTTGCGAGCGAGCGTCATTGGTGTGCATTCCGCAGAGCCGGCGATGCCGAATCCCGCGCAATGGACGATAGCGTCCAATCGGGGGAGAGCGCCGAGAATGCGCGTGATGTCAGACGGCTTGGTGACGTCCATTTCGTAGGTAAACAGTTCGCCTCGGCCAAGACGCTGAGTCTCAGGAACGCTCCCGTCTGCATTAAGTCCCACCGCAATTACACGCCAGCCTTGCGCAGCGAGCATCCTCGCAGTTGCCTTGCCGATACCACTCGTGCCTCCGGTGACCAATGCCACCGGCCGGCCATCATCCTTGATTGGTTCCATGTGTACTATTATCGCGCGGTGGTGGTGTCGAAATTGTGGTTTGATGATACCCAGATGGTTTTTGACTTCCGCGCCGTTACGGCTTCAAGAGATGCAGTACTTGCGGTGGCGAAGCAAACCGAAGCTAAATTCCGCCATGTACGGCAGTGGATTGGCGACAATTTTTACGAATTGTGGGACTGAGAGAAAGGTGAATAAGCATGGCGAACAATGTGATCGTGTAAGTGCCGGTCGATGTAATGACTTGGTATAAGGCGGATAAGGCCGCTCTTATGGAGCAAACAACATTGGAGAGTAAGCTGAATACATACACTATCTCGTTAAAGAAGCGGAAAACACGCCGATGACGCAGACGCTTTGGTAGATGAGAAGTCGAGAAACAAATCGGATTCCACCGCATCCGCAACTTTCAAAAAACTGGCCTGCGCTGCTATGGCCACTATGCGCATCGAGTGATAGATACGGCAGAGATTTGGGCCGGTGGAACGCCGGTCGTAGTTCAAGCGTTGCCACTAGAAGACCACTGGATTGAAGTACGTTTCGATGATGGACGTCATGGTGTGTTCGATATGAACCCGTATCTTGAAAAGTCGGCCTTTAGCCCACTAAAAGATGAGGCTTTCTTCAAACAGCTGTATATCAGAGATGACGTGGTCTGCTGGTCGAACGATATTGACATTGCTGCCGAACGGATGTGGACGGATAGCGAGCCCGTGACTGAGCATTGGACATATCCCGAAGATTGGCCGACGGTTGGTGATACTGGACCGGATGGTTCGCCTATCGTTTTTGTGACGGGCAAGGGATTCCCCGTTACTGACAAACTCGAGGATAAATGGGGAGAAGAAGCCGATCGTGAGGATTTCCGATGGGAGCCAGAATCACCGCTATTTATCGGCGGCGTTCCGAGGGATGATGAGCTTAAGCGCTTGGCTGAACATGGTAAGAAGGAAAGCCAAAGTCATCTTGCCACAGAAAACCAAAAGTCTCAGCAAGATGTATGCCGTCAGATGATTGCGATGCGTAAAGCAGCTGGAGTTGATCTTGATGAGATGGCTCGGCGCACTGGTCACATGGCGTCACAGCTATGGAAAGCCGAGGATGGTTCTAGTGTGGATGGACTATTCGGTTTCTTGGCTGATTATTGCACGGCTCTCGGCAAGACGTTTACTGTCACTATTGCTGATGCAAGATGATGCTGCCGATGAATAATGTTGTCTGATGAAATCTTGATTGGGCATCGCAATTGGTACGATGCCCAACCAGGAAATCATCACGAGGCGTCAATCCAACGGCGACGACGCTGATATGCCATGGGATTGTCCCAGTCACGCATATCATGACCGGAGTTAGCCTGATTTGCTGCATCGCGAAGTGCCTCGCGGACCTGACGACGAGTGCCGTAATCAGTGGTCCAGCTTCGCTCGACAAATCGGCAAAGCGTGAACCGCCGTGCGGGAATATGCGTATTATGGTCGGCAGCATAGGCGTATGCTACAACATCCGGTTCGAGTGTCAGCGGGTCGTCAAAAGGATGATAATAAGGTCACATCCTCAGACAACCTGCATGAGTGGCCTCGGCCTGCATCGCACGATATGGCCGATCCTTCCATGTTCTAGACATGTTTTTTCCTTTCAGAACTAAGCAATGGTTTGCTTAGCCGAAAGGAGTAGTGAATCCTCTGGTCATGTTGTGTCGCTTCCTTATTCATACGTATTGTCTGTTTTGGGAAGCTCGCTAAAGTCGTTACGCTGAACACTTCTCAGGGTCAATGTTTCGTGTCTTTACCCATGTCATTCTCCCAGTTCAAAAACCGATATATCTGGCTCGCTCAGGTTTAGCCATACGAGAGAACCGGACCAGGATACAACATTGATAATTGGGACATGGCGGAGTTATAGATTATCGTCTAAACAATTGATATGGGTGTAGATGAAATGCTTGGGCGCTATGTCGTTCAACTATGACCATTGTAGGGAATGTACTTTAACCTACGCGTGGTTTGAGTTCGAAATCGGTGGTGTCCATGCTGATTGTGGATTGACTTCACCTCTCCAGGAGGAGCGGCACGACTGCCAAAATCGACTGAGTGTAATACGTCAACACCGCCAAGAAAGAAAAATGTATTATATCTTTAGCCAGTTTTGGATAAAAGAATAAATACATTTTAAATAGGAGCGTTGCATGACACGGTCGTGTTTTCCGGCGACGCGACGATGCTGTACGACTACCTCGACGGCATCCTCAACACTGTGCAGTTCAAGGATGCGGCTGTGCGGCTGGGTATTTCCAACATTGCGGCATTGGAAACGGCCACTCGTTATCTCTGAACTGATGCGCATAGAAGGGGAGGCATTTGTGGGGCAAAGTGCCAGCGGGGAGATTGATTTCATCACCAATGGTTCGGACGGGCCTCGATACCATCAGGTGAGTGAATCCGTGCGCGACCCGCATACTTTGGAACGAGAACTATCGTCGTTGCGTGCAGTGCGTGACGGTTATCCGAAAACACTGATTACGCTGGACGATGAACGCCTGGTTGACCATGAGGGGAAGACAGGTTCACACTATGGATTGGTTACTTGGTGGTGAGGGGCGACGGTGAGGCCGATGTTATAGACCATGGATGGGAGTTGCATTTGGTGTGGCGGTCCCAGCCGAGGCCTAATTAGGAGACGTCGAGCCAACGCCGGCGGCGTTGATAGGCGACGGTGAGGTCGTCCAGCCTCGTATATTGGTAAGAGTGAATATTAATTCACTCGTGCTGATTGGGTCACGCGATAATGTCACTTAGTGGAATATTGTCAATCGCAAGTCCGATATCTTTCACATTTGTATAGCGTTGATCGACCCGTGGTGAGGTCGCGTGACTGATAATTGTATCGACTTCAGATTTTGATTGAAGAGATTTTGATCCATGAAAAATCATGTTCAGGATCATGCCAACAGAATACATCTCGTTAACCGCCGCATAATCACCGTAAGAATCTAGGAAAGGATCAAGCAGTGAGCCTTTCCTAGATTCACTGGTTCTTGTCAATGAGAGATTCAGATCCTTAGTCAAACCGAAATCGCTGATTTTTAATGATGCTGATCCATCCGTATATGCGTGAATGAGAACGTTGGTATAACTTAGGTCCCTATGTAACAGGCTGCTGCTGTGGATATATCTCATACCTCGTAGGAATTGAAGGGCGAGGTCCTTTCGCCGTCTTGGGCTGAGCTTGTTATTGTTTTTCCGCATGAAATCACTAAGCGTTTGTGGCACGTATTCCATTGTGTATTGGTGGCGAACGGGATCATAAGAGTACGCTTTTACAATATACGGGGAGTCAAGGCGATGCATGATATCGAATTCATGCCGGAAACGGGTCATATCTTCATCGGATAATCCGTCATTCGCTCGTTTAAAGGCGATTCTTACCCCTGTTTTCTCATCTACTCCTGACCAGACTTTCGCATAGCTACCCTTGCCTAGCTGACGTATATCAACCAGATCTGGGAAGAGTTGGTTATCTACTTCTTTTTCCTTAAGGGAGAATATGGCTGTCTTTGCAAGTAGGAAGTCGTTCATTCGCGGGATATCTGGGGGTATTTCGCTTCCTCCGCTTTCTGACAGAAACGACAAATAGTCAAACAGTTGGTTGAGGAATGTGCCCGGCTTGGTTTGCAACTCCCATCCTTGAGGTTGAATTGCCGTATTGAAATCTCGCAGAGCCTGAATGACGGCAATAAGATCACGACTATCGTCTGCCCAATAGTGGCCGCCGATTCTTGAGTTGAAACCCTCCGATTCGGAAGACAGAATGGTCTGTGCCGAGCTTAGGAACTTGTCAACGGGTGCAGCAGTATCGACATATTGCTGCTGAATTATCAAATCGGCAGCAACATTAGATTGTGTGTGTTCTGAAATATGCCGCATCATTCTGTCATAGAAATGTCTTGCTGCGGCATCGATTTCAGTTGTCATGACTGAAAACCTCTTTTCTGGCCTATTGAGAAGTACTTGTTCCTTCGTGCGGGGAATAGTCAATACTTTGTGCAATCGCATATTCGATACAACATCTTGCTGCATTGGGAGTGAAATTGCTCTAATTCATGAATATTGTTATTGCATCCCATGCTTCTTCATTGCCCAACGGATTTTGAGGCGATCCACTAGGGGATGTACTTTCAGCTTTCTTTTCATCCATAGTGGATAGCGAAAGTTGCGTGTTGATGGATAACTTGGTAGAGGGCGTCGGAACCAGCCTGGCTTATGAGGGGGATGTATGACCGGTGGATCTCCTCTATTGTTTGATGGAGCAACCACCGACCAGAATGTCATGCCGACAGCGTTCGTGTATTGCAGAAGGAAGAATTCAGGCCAAAAGCAAGTGTCCATAGTCAGACGTCCTCCGATGCTCTCTCCAGACAAGAGAGAGGGAATGTCGTTCATGAAGTGTATCTGTGTATGTTCATCATCGGGGTTATCAACGATGTGAAACAGCAAGATGTTTGTTGCTGATTCGGATCCGATATTACGTATCCGCTGGTTGTGCATATCGATGTCAACGAAGGGGACTCGGTTGCTGTCAATTAAAAAGCGCTGTTTAACTTTATTCCAGAAAGCGACCAATATCACTGCTGAAACTACCGCGAATAGGCAGTCGGTCAAGAATTGTTCCCATGAGATATTGTCTTGAAGAAAGAAGACTAAATCATGAAGTATCTCCTGAACTCTCCTCAACGGGTCTTGATTCATGCTGCCCTTTCGAAGTGTTCCTTGATTACTGACCTCTCTATATTAGAACATACGTTCGACTGTAAATGCGGTCTGCGCGGACTGATTCACGGGTACTTATATCCCACCCCGCGCGTATCCTGAAACATTCTCGTGCTGTGAATAGTAAGGAGGGCTGATGGCTGGTTCGTATGGTGCGGAGAACCCGCAGAACGAGCGCTATCGGTTGTCGTTCACGGTCGGAGGACTTCTTGCCCTGCAAGGGAAGATCCTTGCCACACTCTTTGTCGAGAACGAACACGAGTACACGATGTCCGACGTAGAATCCACGAACGGAACAACAGCCATAGACCACGAAATCGGGGAACGCATAACCCGCATCCGCAAGCAGGCTGTCGAAGAGAACGTGCTCTCCATCCGCACCCGCTCGGCGAACTCCCGCGTCGTCAGCGAGGTATTGAAACGGCTGAGCGCGCTCACCGAGACGGAAATCCACTACCTGGCAGACGATGACACTCCCGCATCGGATCGTCAGGCATTGATGTGGGTGGCCATGTGCCGGTATTACGCATTGGTGGGAGAATTCGCCAACGAGGTGCTGCGTGAACGGTATCTGATGGGATTCTCAACGCTCACCAAGGATGACTATGACCGGTTCATCCAAGCCCAATCGATGTGGCACCCTGAACTGGAGGAACTCAGCGCGCTCACCGCCGGCAAGCTGCGCTCCAACGTGTTCAAGGCCATGAGCGAGGCGGAATTATGGGAAAAGGAAAGTGACACGCTGCTGCCTTCCCTACTGAGCAAGTCGGTGACCGCTATCCTTGAAAACAGGCCCGAATCATTCCGATTCTTCCCAACGAGGGAACGATGAGGGACAATCAGGGCACCGGAACGCAAGCACAGACAGCTTCATACAAGAGCGCATGAGGAGAGACGGATATGACGAATCCCGATGACGAGATACGTCGGCATCCACGCACCATCGAACAAGACTTCGAAGGGCTGTTCCGCACGATGCGAAGCAAACGCTTCCGCAATGGAGAAGACACCGGAGGCGAGCCGGCGAACTACATCTACGCATACCCTCCCGAACAGGAACTGGAAGTAGAACGCCGAATCCCCATGCTCGTGAACCGTCTGCAAAGCATGGATCCCGTGGATTCCAACGATTCTGCGCCCGGCGTGCTGGTCATCGATCTGTACAAGACGGTGATCCACATCATGCAGAGCGACGACATCCTCGAATCGGTCATCGGTCAGGAAGCCGAAATGCACGGCGGCGAAAATGCCGATAATACCGATGGCGATTCAGACGAATGGCCGCACCTGCAGGAGGACGACTTCTATCAGGCGCTCGCAGGCATGTTCGATGCAGATGCGGGCGAGCTGAAAGATGCCCTAGCGAACCAGTACCAAGATGCGGCGGCGGAACAGCGAGCCCACGTCGTGTTCCTCACCGGCATCGGCCATGTGTACCCGTATATCCGCGCGCACGCCATGCTGGATCTTATCCAGAAGATTTTTCCTGCCAGCATTCCCGTGGTGCTGTTCTTCCCCGGCAAATACGAGAAAACGGCGACGACCGTATCGGTGATGCGCCTGTTCAACACCTTGGCCGCAGACAATTACTACCGCGCCTTTAGCCTCAATACCATGATTACGGAGGGAACCAACTCATGAACGACGAGTTGCAACTGAAGCAGATCTTCGTCAAGAACATCGATGAGAAGATCGATGGTGTGGTCAAGGCCAGCGATGACGGCAAAATCGCCGACGAGGTCCGCGAATACGTGCTGACCAACGAGATCCAGACCAATCTCGAACAATTCCTCGACACCTACAACGATCCGACAGCGGATTACACCAACGGCGTATGGATCTCCGGCTTCTTCGGATCCGGTAAATCACACCTGCTGAAAATCCTCTCCCACATTCTCGGTGACGCCCCCACCCAACACAGCACCGATGACAACAACAGGGAGCCTATAACCCGCACCGAAGTCATAGACAATATGAAGGCAAAGGCGCGCCAGGCCGAAAACCACGAACTTGAAGGACTGCTGGACGCCAACCTGCGCATTCCGGCCATGTCGCTGCTGTTCAACATCGACAGCATCTCGCAAAAAGGCAGCAAAACCGCGCTGATGGACGCCTTCATCCGCGTCTTCGACGATGCGCGCGGATATTACGGCGCCAACAAATACGTCGCCAAACTGGAACGCGACCTCGACAACAACGGTTGTCTCGAACAGTTCAAGACCGAGTTCGAACGGCTGGCCAACAAGCCTTGGTCCAAAGGCCGTGCACAGGCCGCATTCTCCGGCTCCAAAATAGACCAGGCGTTCACGGCGGCAACCGGCAATGAGGCCCGCGACATCCTCAAGGATTACCAGAAGCAATACAACCCCACCATCGCCGACTTCGCCGATGACGTGCGCGACTGGCTGCAGCGGCAGGCGGGCCACCCTCCGCCCGGATGGCGTCC
>OCPP01000963.1_pt1 | contig 17282 bp, 14 predicted proteins | sample 1538211 | NCBI WGS metagenome assembly OCPP01 (sample SAMEA2580193, study PRJEB22360) | human gut metagenome | biome: human gut; feature: human-associated habitat; material: faeces | place: Denmark | collected 2008/2010
GAGATATCCGCCACGGATACCTCCTTTTTACATGTCATGATTCTAATATCTCTGGGTTCTATATCTCTGATCTCTATGCCTCTTTTCCGGTCAGATGGTTCGACAGGATATTATACAATGTCTTCGGGTTGATGGGCTTGGACAGGTGATAGTTCATTCCGGCCTCCAGCGTCTTTTTCTTCTCCTCTTCAAAAGCATCCGCTGTCATGGCAATGATAGGTACCGTTTGCAATCTCCACCACACATCCGGCTTTTTCCAGGATCAGCTGGGCCACATAAATGTTGATCTCGTTATCTTCCACCAGTAAAATTCTGGCATCCATCAGATTCTCCGTGATGTTTTCCTCGGAACGCTCCTGGGAGAACGGATCGTACAGGTGCGGCAGGAACTCCGGACTCATTCCGATACCGTTATCCCTCACACGAAACCGGATTTCCACCTTGTCATCCTACTTCATTTCTACACCACAGATACAATACCAACATTTTCTTTTTCGTTCTGCATACCATGCCATACTTAACTTATACTCTCCCTCTAAATAACTGCTATCTCTGTATAGATGTACTTCTGTAATAAACATTCCTAGGCCAGCCATCTACAACAAACTGATCGGCAAATTTATAGCCTGTACTCTCTATGCTACATACAGACGGAGTATTATTAGGATGAGCACAACACCAAATAGTATCATAACCCATCTGTCTAGCTTCTCTTATAGTAGCATCCATGAATCTCTTCTGTATACCATTACCTCTATATTCCATATCAACCACAACGAATTCATGACACATAATTTTATTGCCAGGAATTTCCATCCAATCAGTAATAGGCTTAGAGAAGAACAAACCACCTTCAAATGCAAAGCTTGCTGCAATAAGCTTATCTTTATTATATACGCCTAATAAGATATAATCACCATCCAAACATTCCTGTATAGTTCTTTCATCTGTAGGATAATAATATTCATCATGCAGCAAAGTCTTATTAACTTCATCCTGTAATTTAATAACAGGTTTCAAGTCTCTTTTTGGTTTCTTTATCTCAATCCTTCTTATTGATAAATCAAAATATTGACTCATATGAAACCTCCATTTACTCCGGCTTTTTTACTCGTATTTTTCCAGATAGAAGGAATACAGGATCCTCTCCTTCACGGGCAACTGCATCAGCTTCGTCAGTGCCTCCTCATAGTATTGGATCTGGACGCTGTAGCGGTTCCAGAGGGCTTGCAGGGAATCGATCACATCGGTCTTGTAGTCCAGCAGGACGATCTCTCCGTTTTCTATAAAGAAGACATCGATGATACCCTGAATGAGAACCTTTTCCCCTTCAGGAAGGTCCTGATCCAGGCGCTTCGCATCAATGCCCAGCACGAAGGGCTGCTCTCTGTACAAAAGGCCCTGTTCGAAAGCTCTCCACATGCGGTAGGCCAGCTCCTGTTCCAGAAAATGCCGGATTTTGGGAAGGCTTACGGCCTGCGCATACTCCTCTGTCAGTCGTAGGGAAGCTGTCTCCCGCTGCAGGAATTCCTTCAGACGTACCTGTAACCGGTCCGTATCCAGGCCCTGACGGTATTCCTCATAAGTCCCAGGGCATCCGGCAAATAGTCCGGATTCCATAAACAGATAAGAAAAGTCCAACAGTTCCATGGTCCGGTGGAACGCGTTACCGCGGACGGCTCCGCTGACCTTTTCCTGTTCTCTGCGGAAAGCCGGAATATAAGGCACCACTTCTTTTTCTTCGAAGGTATGAAATGCCGCTTCATCCTTCTCCGCCATGGCCGCAATCTTCAGTTCCGATACCGTGGTCTTGGTATAGAGCTTCTGCAGGCCGGGATACGGATAGGCATAGGCAAATCGCTCCCGCAGTTTCGCAAGCTTTCGTTCGTTCTCCTCCGGGTCCCCAGGCAAAGGAGTCTCGCCGTCCGTCACACGCTGCAACAGTTCCCTGCGGTCTCCCATGCGCAGTTGTTCCCTGATCTCCTCTGCCGCCAGGTCTTCTGTTCCCAGCGTTGTTACTGCAATTCCTGTCTTAGGCAGGATCGGTAGCAGAAAATCCATATAGCTCCCCGCCTCACAGAAATCCAGATAGGTCAGCTTCTCCTGTCCTGTCATCCGGGACAGCTCCCATTTTTCCTCCGCCTTATCCAACACCGCTGTCAGGATCAGTTTTTCTCTGGCACGGGTCAGTGCCACGTAAAGCACACGCAGTTCCTCCGCCAGATTGTCCTCCTTCATTTTCGCTGACAGAACAGCCCGGCGGAGGGTCTTATTTTTAATGCGGCGGCCGGAATCCACATAGTCCACCGCTACTCCCAGATCCATATCCACGATCAGGGACTGGTTCGCATCCTGCATGTTGAAACGCTTCGACAGCCCGGAGACAAATACCACGGGGAATTCCAGACCTTTACTCTTGTGGATGCTCATGATCCGCACCACATCGGCATTTTCGTCCAGGGTATCCGCCTCACCGTAATCCACATCGTATTTTTCCAACTGTTCCATATAACGGATGAAATGGAACAGTCCAAAATAACTGGTCTTCTCAAAAGCAGAAGCCTTCGTCAGCAGCATCTCCACGTTGGCCCGGCGCTTGCTGCCAGCAGGAAGTGCCGTCACATAGTTCAGATAATCGTAATCGTCCAGGATCCGCTGCAGCAGGTCGCGGATGGAGGTGAAGGGAGTCAGATCACGGTAATGATCAATACGTTGTAAGAAAGTATCTGCCTTTTGGGAAAGTTCTGTCTCCGCTTCCATGTCCTCCGGTACTGTTGCAGCTTCCAATGCGCGCTGCCAGTACTGTCCGGCCCCGGCGGTTTCTTCTCCGGCGCTTTCGCCCGCTGATGCCTCTTCTCCCGCTTCCGCCATCCGTCCCCTCTGCGCCACTTCTTTCAATGCCTCATACAGTGTCATTCTCTTCCGGGAATGCCCTTTGCTTCCGCTGCGGATCCGGGCGATCTCTTCCTGGGTAAAGCCTCCGAAGATCGACTGCATCACGCCGAACAGCGGAATATCCTGTCTCGGGTTGTCCAGCACTCGTAAAAACTGCAGCAGTTCCTGTACTTCCAGGGCCCCGAAATATCCGGTCTTGGATGTAATGTAGACAGGGATTCCCTGCTGTTCCAGTACTTTCTTGAATTCCTCATCCCAGCCACTGGTGGTACGAAGCAAAATCACCATATCCGAGTACCGCACCGGGCGCAATTCTCCCGTAGCCTTCTCCATGACTTTCAGACTGCCCTTCAGCTGCTTGATACGTGCCGCAATAGCCAGTGCTTCCAGCTGTCTTACGTTGTCATAGTCCACGGGACCTCTTGCCCCGTCGGGACGCTGTTCTCCGCTGCCGCCTTCCGCACCATCCCCCTTCTCCGGCTTACGGATCAGTAATAGTTCACTGCCGTATGCAGGATCCTCTGTGGCGGGATATGTGGCCCCGGGATACAATGCTGCCTTATCATCATAGGCAATGCCGCCGATCTCCTGGCTCATGATGCGGGAAAACACATCGTTTACCGCATCCACCACCTGCACACGGCTTCGGAAGTTCTTCGCCAGGTCGATCCGGCACAGATCCCCACTCTCCTGATAGGTGTCGTATTTTTCCAGGAAAAGTTCCGGTCTGGCCAGACGGAATTTATAAATACTCTGCTTCACATCACCTACCATGAAGCGGTTATAATGTCCCTCCACTTCCCCGGAGATGGCACTTAACAGATATTCCTGTACCAGATTACTGTCCTGGTATTCGTCAATGAGGATCTCCTGAAAATACTGGCGATACTCCAATGCCACGTCACTTGGCACAATGTCATATTTCACACCGGTGCTATCCATTCCTGTATCACCGGTGCTGTCCGTCCCTGCATCGCCGGTCTCTTCCACTTTTTCCCGTTTTAGCAGAATCTGTAACGCATAGTGCTCCATGTCGGAAAAGTCGATCAGATGTCGCTCCTGTTTGGCCGCAAGAAGCCTTCTGTCGAATTCCAGCACCAGGTTAAGCAGCATCCGGAGCGGCTCTCTGCAGGCTATTCCCTGTTCCACCACCAACTCTAACGGTGTCTTGAAATATTGTTCCGTCAGATCCGCCAGCGTGTCTTTTACGCTATTACGGATGGATTTCGCCAGCTCCCGTTTGGCGGGATCCACGCTCTCATCCTTCTTGGAAGAAAGACGGCCGAAAGTCACTGCTGGAACCTTTGCTGCCTGTTCCTTCAAATCCTTGCAGGCAGCCAGGCGTTCCAGCTGTTCGCTCTCCGCTTCTGTCAGTTCTCCATACATATATGGACCGTCCGGCAGCTCACACAGCTTTTTCACTTCCACCAGTTTTTCCAGACACCCTTGCAGGACACGGCTCACACGCTCTGCCAGATATTGTCCGTAATCACTGTGCAGCAGGGCATCCAGATCTCCCGCCGCATAATCGTTTTTACGCTCTTCCAGCCATTCTGCGGGCCAGGGAAAACTTCCGGCATAGCGGGACAGGTTCAGGATATGCTGTTCCAGCACGCTCTCTCTGCCGCCGGGGCAGAAATATTCCACACAGGTGTGGAAACGTTCCCGTGCCTCCCGGGATGGGTCCTCGCTGTCACGTTTTCCCGGAACCTCTTCCGCAAAATCATTCCCTGACGCTTTCTCCGGTATCATCGCTCCGCTGTCACGGTTTTCCCGGGACGTCGGAACATCATCCGGAACAAATTTCCCAGCATAGGCATCCTCCAGCAGCTGTCCCAGCACCTCCTGCTGCAACAGCTTGATCTCACCCTCGTCTGCCACACGGAAATCCGGATCCAGACCGATCTCATTAAAATGATTCCGGATCAGGAACAGGCTGAAGCTGTCGATCGTGGTGATCTGGGCATTGTGTAACAGGGCGGACTGCTTCTGGATATGGTCGTTCCCCGGATCCGCTTCCAGTCTGGCGGCGATCCCGGCTGCGATACGCTCCCGCATCTCCGCAGCCGCCGCATTGGTGAAAGTCACGATCAACAGGCGGTCAATGTCCGCCGGATGCTCCCCCTCACAGATCATACGGATGATACGCTCTACCAGTACCGCCGTCTTACCGCTTCCCGCGGCCGCCGATACCAGAATGTTGCTGTTATGCAGTTCGATTACCTTTTGCTGTTCCGGGGTAAAATTCATTCCCATACGCTACCTCTGTTCCTGTTTCTTTTCTCCTGTTGCCATCCTGTTCCTCCGGGCAGCGGGCGCTTTCTCTTCGAGCTTCCTGTCAGGCACACACTCCCGCCGGGCACCCTTTGCCCTAAGCTTCCACGGTCTTCTGCATCCGCTGCATCAGCGCCTGCTTATCCAGATCTTCCAGCTGTCTCTTCTCATAGCCCGGAATACTGCCATCGAAACCGCAGACCTTTTTATAGGCGCAATAAGTACAAGCCTCTTCATTGCCTTTCTCATAGGGATTGGCTGCTATTTTTCCGTCCAGGATCTCCCGCCCGATGCTGCGGATCTTGGCATCTACATAAGAAGATATCAGCTGCATCTCCTCCCGGCTTAAGACACCGGATCTGGCACTGAAGCTTCCATCCTTTTTCTTCTCCACCGGAATGACCACAGACTTATCCTGCATATAGCGGTCCAGCCGCTCCACGACCCCAGGATCACTGTTTACTACACCGTTCATACGAAGCTTTGCAAGGATCTGTTCATTGATCTGCTCATCCGTGAGCTCCACCGGTGTCTCTATGGTGGGATCATCGATGTGATAATACAGAAGTGCCGCCGGAACGATCTCCTTGTCCGGATGCTTTCGGCTCTCCATCTCCATGGCTGCATTCATATATACCACCAGCTGCAACTGCAGACCGTAATACAATGCCGCCAGATCAAATTTCCGGTTGCCGGACTTATAATCAATGACCTTGACGTAGACATGCTCTGCATCTTCCGACACATCGATACGATCGATCCGTCCCTGCAAATGCATCTTCTCGTCCTCAGACAGATCCACATGAATGCTGTCCAGATCCTCCGCAAACCGGAAAGAAAGTTCATAATCATCTGGCTGGAAACTGCCCTGTTTCAAATGTTTCTGCAAGGTCAGCACTGTGCGGGTCAGGATCCTGCTCATGCGGGTAATGGCATATTCATTCCGCGCAGAGCTGTATAATACCGTCTCCCCGTAGGTTGCCGCATAGGCTTCCACGGATTCTTTGACGGCTTTGGCTGCAAAATCCTCCGTAAAATCCCACCATGTCAGGTTGGATTCTGCAAGTTTTCCTGCAAAGTTTTCCAATACTGCATGATATACCGTACCCATATCCGAAGCCTCGAAGCCGAATTCTTCCCGTTCCTGCAGGGAAAGACCATATTGCAAAAAGTGTCTGCAGGCACAGGCAGCATAAGTTTCCAGACGGCTGACACTGTTTTCCAGCTGCTGTCCGTACAATGCTCTGGCCACGATCCGGGACAGACCGCTCTCCCTGTATCTGCGAAATGCCGCCCGGGTCAGCAGGTCTCTGCCCGCCGCATCCGCCTCGTAGGCACGGTACATGAGATAGAAGTCCTGCCTCTCTTCTTCCGGCAGGGTTCCTTCCACATATTCCCGCAGTTCCTCCGCCAGATATCTGGCACCTTCCTGTCTGCCCTCGATCTGTTCCAGGCGGCTGCGGTTCTGGGGATACTCCACGCTCATTGCCGGGAACAGCTTCCGCACCGTATCGATCAGGTAGGACGGTCTTATGCCCTTTCCTTCACTGTTTACCTTGGCATAGGACAGATACAGCTGTTCTGAGGGCTTGGTCATATTCAGATACAGATATAATCTCTGGATATACATCTGCTGTCTCGGGCTGGGTGCCATCTCTGTCCCGGATTCAATCAGGAATTCCCGATCCATATCCGAAATGATCCCGCCCTTGGAAGCATTTTTCGGAATATTTCCGTCATTGACTCCCAGGAAAAACAATACCTTCACCTGTTTCAGACGGGTTCGCTCCATATCGCCCACCACGATACGATCCACGTTCTGAGGGATCGTACCGACAGTGATCTCGCCGAAACCGGCCTCTAAAATATCCGCAAATTCCTGTCTGGAGATTTCTTCCTCTCCCAACAGTTCATAGACCTGATCCAGCAGATCCATGACCAGCCGGTAAATCTGTGCATACTCTCTGGCTCTGGATAAGTCTCCTTCTTTTTCAAACTGCTGCTGATAGTTCAAAAGCTTTTGCTGCACCTGATTCTGTTCCAGGAAATCGTACAGATGGCTGACATAGTCTCCAGCCTTTTCCTGGCTTCCCATGTGCAGAATCTCCACCGCATCCATGAACTGTTGCCGGATACGGTTCAGACGCTCCATGGTCTTCTCTTCCGCCTGTTCGCTCCCCTCCGCATTTCCCTGCAGTTCTTCCGTTCTGCGGGTAAACAGACGGCTATAGGTCCGATAGCCTCTCGCCCCGGTGCGGATCACATAGTTTTCCAGCTCATCAATCTCTTCTCTGGAAATATCCGCCATGCCGCTGCGCAGAAAATGAAACACCGTATCATAGGAAAAATCCTTAATATACAGCTGCAATGCGCTCTTGATATATTCGATCATGGGATTCAGCACGATCCCTCTGGTACGGTCCAGGAAACATGGGATCTCCAGCTGTCCGAATTCTGTTTCCACATAGGAAGCGTATCCTTCCAGATCTCCGATGACCACGGCAATGTCCCGGTAGGTCATCCCCTGCTCTCTGATCAGGTGCCGGATGTACAGCGCTGTCTGGTGGACTTCCTCTCTGGGGGAAAGGGCTTCAAACATATGGATCTCTTGCTGTTCTCCCGCATACGGTTCATACTGATACCGGAACAGATTCTGTTCCAGATAGTGTAATGCCGGTGCCTTGGCGAAGCGATTGGGCCCCCCCTTGACAAAGAGATCCTCTCCCCGCTCTACCTCTGCCTCCGCTGCCAGCTTTTCCAGATCCGCCACCGTCTTCTTGCTCAGATGGAACAGCTTCTGTTCACCATCCATTTTATACGGATCCTCTCCCACTCCAATGGTCACGGTAACGATGGTCTCTGCGCACACGCGCATCAGTTCCTGGATCAGCCGGTTCTGTATGGGAGTAAATCCCGTAAAGCCGTCAAACACCACTACACTGCCCTTTAAGATCTTTGATTTGGACAGGGATCTGCGCAGTACATCCAGTGTCTCCTCGGTGGTGATAAAATGATCCCTGATATAATCCTGAAAGCCCCGGTACAGAGTCTTTAAGTCTTTCAGTTTCATGGCCAGCGCGCCACGCTTCTGTGCACTGGTGATCAGCTTGTCCATATCCTGTGTGCTGATACCGTATTGCATGAACTCGGAGATCGCACTTTTCACCTCATGGATATAGCCCTGCTTGTGCAGGAGACTTCCCATGGCCGGAAGCTGTTCCTTCAGATCCGCCGCCACTTTTTGCAGCACCAGGCTTTTGCCGGTGTCATCCAGTACCGGCATCTCTTTGGTCCCCACTTCCTCCAGAATGCGGTGGCTGAGTCGGCCGAAGCTCAGGACATCGATATTCAGGATGCCATCCCGGTCACTGCGTATGACCAGATCCTTCTGGGTCTGCATGGTGAACTGATCCGGCACAATGATCAGGAAATTCCTGCCCGGTTCCTCTGCCGCCCGCTGCATGATCTCTTCATAGATTCTGTGGCTTTTGCCTGACCCGGAAGGGCCAAAACAGAAACGTAAGCTCATAAGTCTCCTCCGTTATGCTGTCCGTTTATTTCAGATCCAGTTCAATGGGACAATGATCCGATCCCAAAATTTCCGTGTGGATCTTCGCATCCGCCAGCCGGTCTTTCAGACACTCCGATACCACGAAATAATCAATTCTCCATCCGGCATTTTTTGCTCTCGCCTGGAACATATAAGACCACCAGGAATACACCCCGGTCAGGTCCGGATAAAAATAGCGGAACGTATCGATAAATCCGTTCTCCAATACCTTCGAAAAGCAGGCTCTCTCTTCATCAGTGAAGCCCGCATTGCCACGGTTGGTTTTCGCATTTTTCAGGTCGATTTCCTGATGCGCCACGTTCAGGTCTCCCGCATAGATCACCGGCTTTTTCTCTTCCAGCTTCTTAAGATACGCCAGGAAATCCGCTTCCCACTGCATGCGGTATTCCAGTCTCGTCAGCTCTCTCTGGGCGTTCGGTACATAGACTGTCACAAAATAGAACTCCGAATACTCTGCAGTGATCACCCGGCCCTCATGGTCGTGTTCCTCCACGCCGATGCCGTAAGTCACCTGTATGGGCTCTTCCTTTGTAAAAATTGCAGTGCCGGAATAGCCCTTTTTCTCTGCGTAATTCCAATACTGATGATATCCGGGCAGATCCAGTGCGATCTGTCCCTCCTGCAATTTGGTCTCCTGCAGGCAGAAAATATCTGCATCCGTTTCCTGAAAGAAATCCAGAAATCCCTTCTGCATGCAGGCTCTCAGCCCGTTCACATTCCATGAGATCAGTTTCATATTTTCCCTACCTCTTTCCTGATTTGTCTTATGCCATCTTATCCCGGTCATAATTTTTATCCGCTTTTCTGTCATCTATTCGTTCTATCCGCCGTGCTTTTCCATCCATTCACATTCCTTCCGGGCAGCTTTCAGAGACGCTTCGTACCCTTTCAGGATCTCCATAAGTCTCTGTACATCGATGATGCCGCTGGCTTTATTTTCCGGGTGATCCATCCATGGATGCTGTTTTTCCGGCGGATAAATATTTTCTATGGTATTTTCCCCGATCCGATACCATTTCTTCTGATAGCAGATCGTGTTGTCCGCCGGGTTTAAAAAGGTTTCCAGTTCCGTCAGTGGATAGGTCTCTGCCGGTGTACGAGGATTACCTTCCAGACCTCTCACGGCAGTGACCTTCACAGTCCCACCCTCCGGTACTACACACAGCCACATGGGCTCTGCCGGTTTTTTCCATAATTTATCCAGTATAAAGTTCAACGGTCCCAGTAACAGGATCGTCATGAAAACCGCCAGCGCTCCCGTCAGTTCCGGAATCCAGTCACCCCACAACAGCATCTGGAACAGCAGATGGTCACTCTCCCGCACACCCCAGACCTTCATCACTACCAGCACGGTTGCTACCATATAGATCAGTATAGTGATCAGGGCAAACGGCATCAGTACTTTTTCTTTTTTCATGCCCCATGCGGCATAAGCCTTGCATTCATCGTCCGTAAAAAGCACGGGCAGTTCATAGCTCTCTGTCATGCTCCGCTTCTCCCTCTTTTGCTATTCTCCGAGAATAATATGCAGGAACCGCTTGTCCAGCATCAACGTCCGGTTCCAGGGATTCAGGATCACACCCTCGATATCATCGGCAGTCAACGTCATGCGGAACAGCTGCTCCATATCCGTGAGAAAAGTGGACATTACGCTGCCGCTTCCCTTTAATTCTTCCTCAAATCCGGTGAAGGCCGACCACCATTTTTTCCCATCGGAGGTCTGCACCGCCTGCAGGCGCATGGCAGTTCCGGCGGCCTGTGTCACCGCTTCCTGCACATCTGCTGAGGGCGGTTCCACCGCCACGATAAGCTGTCCCTGCTCCCGCATACGTCTGCGCACCACCGTCAGAGCATGAGCCAGAAGTTCTTCTGTCGGCTCCTGCTGTAATGCCAGAATTGCCTCCTCTATTTTCTCATTTCCCTGTAAACCTTTATCTTTCTTTTCGTCCATAACCGTAATGTTGTCCTTTTTAATTGTAGTCGTTAAATCACTTCATCCTATTTCCCATGTCCCTTGCGCAATCTTGTATGCAATCTGTCGAATTCCATAAGAGCCACAGGCAACACAGCTCATGCCTATGCCCATCATACCATAAATGCCTCCGCAATTCCACTCACGTTTCCCTCCAGAAGCCGTCTTTTCCTTGACAGTGGGGGTATTCGTTGCTAACATGAACCTGAGCGTTTGATGCTTAGAAATGAGGATAATTATGGATACTTTTGACCCGAAGCACATTTACAGCGATGCCGCAAAGCTGGCTCGTCTGAAAGATAAAAAGCTTTTCCTGTTCGATATCGACGGCACCATTGCCGTAGGCGATACCTTGTATGAGGGAAGTGCGAATCTTCTCCGCTACATTCAGGCCATCGGCGGCAGGGCTTATTACATTACCAACAATTCCACAAAAAGCGGACTGGACTATGTGAAAAAATTCTACGATGCATTTCACCTGGACAGCACGGAGGATCATTTCATCACCTCCGGCTATATGACGCTGCGTTTTTTGAAGAAGAATTATGCAGACAAGAAAATCTTCGTGCTGGGAACCGCTTCTTTTGTGGCGGAACTGCGAAAGAATGGCCTCTGGGTAACCGAGGTCTGCGAGGACGGCATTGACTGCGTGGTCGTTGCCTATGACAGTGAATTAAATTATGCAAAGCTTACCGAAGTCTGCAAGGTTTTATTCACCCAGGATGTTCCTTTCTACGGCACCAACCCGGATTTGCGCTGCCCCATCGACTTCGGCTTTATCCCCGATTGCGGTGCCATCTGCGACATGATCACCGCCACCACAGACAAACAGCCCATCTATCTGGGCAAGCCCAGCAAAGAGGTCGTAAAGCTTTGCCTTGAAGTCTCCGGCTTCACTCCCGAGGAGACTCTGGTGGTTGGCGATCGTCTGTACACCGATATTGCCTGCGGCATCAACGGTGGTGTGGACACCTGTGTTCTCTTCACCGGCGAGGCACAAAAAAAGGATATTCTGACTCCCGAGGGGGAGCCGAATACCCAATATCTGCCGGACTATGCTTTTGAAAATGTGCAGGAATTATTAAATGCCTGCCAGGGTGAAATAAATTTTAAATAGCTCTCTTCACGACACCGATTCCCAACGGATAAGGTCCGGTGTGTACGCCAATGGTGGCACCAATCTGGAAGATGGGAATGGTGTCGATGTCGTATCCCTTTTCTTTCAGTCTGCCTGCCAGTCTGTCGCGGAACTCTACGGCTTCTTCATAATCGTAGCCATATCCCACGCAGACGTTGTAATTGGCAATATCTGCCTTTTCCTCTGCAAAATATGCTAACAGCAGATCGATATTTTTATCTACCGTCTTGCGACGGCTTCTGCCGATACCGGAGGGGAAGATTTCTCCCTCTTTTAAGGTAATGATGGGCTTGATGCCAAGCAGGCTGCCGGCCACGCTGGCTACTTTGCCGATACGTCCGCCGTGCTTTAAATATTCCATATTTCCTACGGTGAAAAAGATTCTGCCGGAGCTCTTGATCTCATTCAGGCGATCGATACTCTCCTGGTAACTCTTCCCCGCATCTCTAAGGCGTACCGCTTCCAATACATAGATGCCCTGCAATACGGTATTCACAGTAGAGTCGCAGACATAAATCTGTGCATTGGGATATTCCTCTTCCAGGATCGCTTTTGCATTCAGAGCAGACTGCATGGAGCCGCTGAACTTGGTTGTGATACAGATGCAGATGATGGGAATTCCCGCCTTGACAAAAGGAAGAAATGCATCTACATAATCCTGCACGGAAGGCATGGAAGACTTCGGATATACATCCGGGTGATCCACCATTTCCTGATAGAACTCACGGACACCGATCTCTATCATTTCCTTCTGGTATTTCCCCTCTTCAAAAGATACATAAAAAGGAACTACCGTAATGTCTTTTTCTTTGGTCATCTCCATGGGAAGATCACAGGAACCGTCTGATATAATATGAAATGCTTCGCTCATTCTCGCATACACCTTTCTACTTGTTTGCAGAGTTTAGCTTACCACGTTGTGGAGTAAAAAGCAATGAGTTTTTGTTATTATATTTCATTTTGTGGTGTTTTATGCTGTTTTATGTAGTTTTTATAACTATATGTATGAAAAATCCGAATTACGCGATATTTGTCGATGAAAGTATGTCAACCGACATACGACATTCGTTGACAATGGGCAGTTCTCTCGATATACTTGAGTTGTTAACCATTCATTCCCCCGGTTAACATTTTCTGCAGGAATGACCCCCTTTCATTCTTTGCAAACCCAAAAAACAGCCCGGCAGGATCTCCTGTCGGGCTGCGTTATTGTCTTCTATTATTCCTATCTTTATATGGAGTAATCCAGATTCTCCAGGCGCTTGTTCCGTCGTTCCACCAGATCCGCAATGGTGACTCCGTCCACTACCTTGTTCACTGCATCATACAATTCCTGCCATACCTCCAGAGTCTCACAGGTATCACATCGTTCGCAGATGTCAGCGCCTTCCTCCAGACATGCCACCGGGGCCAGTGAGCCTTCCGTCAGTCGTAAGATCATTCCTACGGTAAAATCTGCCGGATCCTTGGCAATACGATAACCGCCCTGGGCACCACGGACGCTTTTTACATAACCTGCCTTGTTCAAAACAGCAATGATCTGCTCCAGATACTTTTCGGAAATCCCCTGTCTGGCAGCAATTTCTTTTACCTTGATACACTCTCCGTTGTTGTTCAATGCCAGATCCAGCATGACACGTACTGCATATCTTCCTTTGGTTGAAATTTTCATCCTATCCTCATTTCCGAGCATCTTCCTGCTCTGTTTCACTTTTAATATCAGCCTGCTTATTCCAAAGCAGTTCAAAACTGCTCCGATCTTTCTATGGTTTCCACAGATTCTACCTTATTTTTTCTTTATTTTTCTTTTTCCTATAGTTCATATAGAATTTGTGGAAACAACAGAAAAATCTGGAGAGCATCCACTCGAATGCTGTTCGGAAAAATCTCCTCCCATTCCTCGGAATGCTCTCCGGATTTTCGCATTACTTTACTGGCACTTCACCTTACTTGTAAGGGATAACGCCACCGTTATAATTGTCGTTGATGAACTGCTTGATCTCATCGGACTTCAGGGTATCTACCAGTGCCTTGATCTTAGGCAGATTCTCGTTGCCTTCCTTAACAGCGATTACATTTACATAAGTAGCGGCTGCTTCGGAATCATCGCTCTCATACAGCAGAGCATCGTCTGCAACAGTCAGGCCTGCTTCCATAGCATAGTTGCCGTTCAGGACACCGAAGGATACCTCGGGAAGGGTTCTGGGAACCTGTGCTGCCTCCAGCTCTACGAAGGTGATGTTGTGAGGATTCTCTACGATATCCTTGGTAGTAGCGGTCAGACCTACACCATCCTTCAGAGTGATGTAACCATTATCCTGTAACAGTAACAGGGCACGTGCCTCGTTGGTGGTATCGTTAGGTACTGCGATGGTTGCATTGTCAATGTTGTCTAAGCTGGTCTCGGTTCCGGGATACAGTCCGAAAGGCTCATAGTGGATACCGCCGGCATTTACCAAGTGAGTACCTTTCTCCTCGTTGAAGCTCTCCAGATAAGGAATATGCTGGAAGTAGTTTGCATCGAAATCACCGGACTCTACTACTAAATTAGGCTGTACATAGTCATCAAAAATCTGAATCTCCAGAGTATAACCCTGCTCCGCTAACAGAGGCTTTGCTGCCTCCAGGATCTCTGCATGAGGTACTGCACTTGCAGCTACCTTGATAGTGGTATCAGTGTCAGCTACTTCCTTGCTTTCTGTTGCCTCGGTAGTCTGGGCAGCGGTTTCCTGGTTAGCTGTTGTTGCAGCTGCCTCGCTGGTCTGAGCAGCTGTTTCGTTGCTGCCAGCCGGTCAGTGCGCTCACGGACAATGCTGCAACTGCAATCAAAGCAATCACTTTCTTTTTCATAATTCTTCTCCTCCTAAATCTTTTGGTAAAAAATTTTAGTCTATTGAATCAGATGCCTTACATCTGCCTCAATCTTTTCGTTTTCCCTAACGGGTTCTCTTATCCAATTTCTTGGAAATCGTCATTCCGATATATTGCAGCAGCTGTACCAACAGTACCAACAATACTACTGTCACCAGCATAATATCGGTCTGGTAACGATAATAACCATATCGGATCGCAATATCACCGAGTCCGCCTCCACCTACGGCACCTGCCATAGCGGAGTAGCCTAAGATTGTTCCCAGTGCAATGGTCGCATTCACAAGCAATGAGGTTCTGGATTCTGCCAGCATAACCTTCCAGATGATCGTCCACAGGTTAGCTCCCATGCTCTGTGCTGCTTCAATCACTCCGTGATCTACCTCCAACAGAGAAGATTCCACCATTCTGGCAATGAACGGTGCCGCTGCCAGAGTCAGAGGAACGATGGTAGCCGTCGGACCGTAGCTCTTTCCTACAATGATACGGGTCAAAGGGATGATCATGATCAACAAAATCAAAAACGGAATGCTTCGCACAATGTTGACTATCACATCCAGAATCTTATAAATGATCTTGTTCGGACGCAGTCCCTTCGGTGCAGTGATCACCAGGGCAATTCCCATAGGAAGTCCGAGTACATACCCCATAAATGTGGAAACAAGGGTCATATACAAAGTAACAAAGGTGCCTTCCACCAGCATCATAATCGTTGCATTATCCCACATAGTCTTTCAGCTCCTCCACTTCCAGTTTTCTCTCCTGTAAATAATGGATCATCTTGTTCGCTGCCATTTCATCCTCCGGCAGCTGCAGGATCATCTGTCCATGGGCGATACCGCCGATGTCCTTGGTATCCGCTAACAGGATGTTGACGGGAGCCTTGCACTCCAGCACCATATTGGCGATCACAGGCTCGAAAGATGAGTTCTCGGTAAAAACAATGCGGATACAGCGTTTGCCGGACATTTCCTTTGCCTTGGGATCCACCATGAACACCAGCTTTCTTGCAGCTGCGGACTGGGGTCTGGAGAATACCTCCTCCACAGTACCATGCTCTGCCAGTTCTCCGGCATCGATGATGGCTACATGGGAACAGATCTCCTGTACCACAGCCATCTCATGAGTGATGATCACGATGGTGATACCGTACTGTTTGTTGATATCCTGTAATAATTTCAGGATCTCCTTGGTCGTGGTGGGATCCAGTGCACTGGTGGCCTCGTCACACAGCAGGATCTTCGGAGTGTTGGCCAATGCTCTTGCGATAGCCACACGCTGCTTCTGTCCACCGGAGAGCTGGGAAGGATAAGCGTCTGCCTTTTCCTTCAGTCCTACGATCTCAAGCAGCTCCATGGCACGCTTTCTGGCTGCCTGTTTTTTCACACCCACGATCTCCATGGGGAAGCACACATTGTCGAGGACACTGCGCTGCATGAGCAGGTTAAAATGCTGAAAGATCATAGCGATGCCCGTCCGCACCTTGCGGAGTTCCGCCTCTGTCAAGGTCGAAAGATCCTGATCCTCTACCACAACAGTTCCGGTGGTGGGCTTCTCCAGATAGTTCAGGCAGCGTACCAGGGTAGATTTTCCGGCACCACTCATACCGATGATGCCGTAGATGTCTCCCTTGTTGATATCCAGGCTGATGCCCTTCAGGGCCTCTACCTGATTATCCTTACCTATAAAAGTTTTTGTTACATTCTTGATCTGAATGATCGGTTCCATAAGTTCCTCCATTCCAGGTTCGTGCTTTTAAGGGGAGAAAAGCGCGAATTCCTTGAATTCCTAGTACCATGCCATACATTCTAACACAAGAATGCAAGTCTGTAAAGTTCTTAGGAAATGCCTTAAGCTTCTGCAAACATCGGGGTGGACAGGTATCTGTCACCGGAATCGGGAAGCAATGCTACGACTGTTTTGCCGGCATTTTCGGGACGCTTTGCGATCTGTGCTGCGGCATACAGTGCCGCACCGGAGGTAATTCCTACCAGGATACCTTCCTTATGAGCGATCAGGCGTCCGGTGGTAAATGCCTGATCTGTGGTAACGGTAAAGATCTCATCGTAAATACCGGTGTTCAGAACGGAAGGAACAAATCCGGCACCGATACCCTGCAGCTTGTGGGGTCCGGGCTGTCCGCCGGAAAGTACGGGAGAATCCGCAGGTTCTACTGCTACGACCTTCACATTGGGGTTCTTGGATTTTAAGTATGTGCCGATACCGGTCACGGTTCCGCCGGTACCTACGCCTGCTACGAAGATGTCTACCTTGCCATCGGTGTCTTCCCAGATCTCGGGACCGGTGGTAGCTGCATGTGCAGCGGGGTTCGCGGGGTTATCAAACTGTCCGAGGATCACGGCTCCCGGGATGGACTTCTCCAGCTCTTCTGCCTTGGCGATAGCTCCCTTCATGCCCTTGGAGCCTTCGGTCAGTACCAGCTCTGCACCGTATGCCTTCAGGAGGTTACGGCGCTCCACACTCATGGTCTCGGGAAGGGTAAGAATGGTTCTGTAACCCTTGGCTGCAGCCACACTTGCCAAGCCGATACCGGTGTTGCC
>OCPP01000964.1_pt1 | contig 17257 bp, 9 predicted proteins | sample 1538211 | NCBI WGS metagenome assembly OCPP01 (sample SAMEA2580193, study PRJEB22360) | human gut metagenome | biome: human gut; feature: human-associated habitat; material: faeces | place: Denmark | collected 2008/2010
ACTTTCAGGCTCGGCTTGTCGGGAATGCGGATTTGCACACGCCCGATCAGATCGCCGTCGCCCTGCCTGTTGGCCACGCCCCTGCCGGAGATGCGCACTTCGGTGCCGCTGGACGAGCCTGCCGGCACTTTGAAGGTGACTTCGTTGCCGTCGATATCCTGTGCGGTCACTTTCGCGCCCGCCACAGCCTGACCGACGGTGATTGGCAGATCCATGATGATGTCACGCTTGCGCAGGCTGAATTTCGGATCTTCGGCAACGTTGATCTGCAGGTACAGATCGCCGTTTTTTCCGCCGTTACGACCCGGCTTGCCCTTGCCTGGAATACGGATTTTCTGCCCGTCACGCACGCCCGCTGGAACATGCGTCTTGAACTTTTTTCCGTCGGCAGACAGTGAAACCGTTGCCCCCTTGACCGACTGGCGGAAAGTCAGATTGATCTTGGAATTGCGGTCTTCGCCATCTTCCGGCTGCGCAGCCTGCTCGTAGCTGCCCCCGTAGGGGTTGCCAGCCCCGGCAGGGCCACCAGCGCCGCCACCGAACATCGAGAAAATATCGTTGATATTCGGATTGCCGCCACCGGTCTGGAAGCGGATGCGCGAGCCATTGCCGCCCGTGCCATACGCTCCAGCGCCAGCGCCACCGCCGAACATCGAGCCGAAAATGTCGGAGAATGCCCCCGCGTCGAATCCGCCCGCACCGGAGCCGCCGGCGAAGCGCGCGCCGCCCATGCCGAACTGACGGATGGCGTCGTACTTCTGGCGGTTGTCTTTGTTGCTGAGCACGTCGTACGCTTCGGAAATGTCTTTGAACTTTTCCTCCGCTTCCTTGGTCTTGTTCAGATCAGGATGGTACTTGCGCGCCAGCTTGCGGTACGCTTTGGTAATCTCATCGTCCGTGGCGTCTTTGGAGACACCGAGGACCTTGTAGAAATCCTTGCTCAGCCATTCATTCTCAGCCATGATGTGCCTCCTTTCACGAGGTTGCTGATGTCAAATGCCTGTTGTTGTTGAAATCGCTGTCACTGCGCTAGCTCTGCGGGGACGCCACGACCACGCGAGCCGCGCGAATCACGCGGTCGCCGATACGGTAGCCGGCTTCCACCACGGTGTCGACGGTTTCCTTCTCGGCCTGCGGATCCGGCTTGTGCAGGATCGCGTCATGCTTGGTCGGGTCGAAATCCTCGCCTTTTTCGCCGAACTTCTCGACGCCGAACTTTTCGAACGCCTTGTCGATTTTGGCGGAAACGGCTTTGAAGGATTCGTCCATTTCGCTGTGTTCGCGAATGCGATCGATGTCATCAAGTGCCGGCAGCAGTGCGGTCAGCACGTCGATGATGCCGTGCTGGCGGAAGCGTTCCTGCTCCTTCTGCGAACGATTGCGGAAGTTGATGAATTCCGCACGTTCGCGCTGAAGGGCTTCCAAGTATTCCGCCGCTTCCTTCTTGGCCTGGCCAAGCGGAGTCAGCGTATCTTCACCATCTTGCGTCGCACCATCCGCAGCATCGCCGTTTTCTTGCGATTCGGAAGATGCTGCGTTCGCTGCAGTTGCTGCAGAATCTGCAGAATCGGAAGTTGCACTTGCTGCAGAATCGCCATTATTCTGCGATTCCTGCGATGCACCGGCTGCAGGGGCGGCCTGCCCGGACAGGTTGTCCATGTCGGGCAGGTCGTTCAGATAGTCGTCCTTGTTGAAGTCGGACATGATTACTTGTTGTCCTTGTCGTCATCGTCCACGACTTCGGCGTCAACCACGTCGTCGTCAGCGGGAGCGGAACCGGCGGCACCTGCGGCGCCTGCGGCATCGGCGGCACCCTGCTGTGCGTAGAGGGCCTGGCCGATCTTCTGGGCGGAGGTCATCAGCTCGCTCTGGGCGGACTTGATCTTCTCAATGTCCTCACCCTTCAGGGCTTCCTTGAGCTCGTTGACCTTATCGGTGACTTCCTTGGCCACATCGTCGGAGAGCTTGTCTTTATTGTCGTTGACGAGCTTCTCGGTCTGATAGGCGAAGGATTCGGCCTGGTTGCGGGTTTCGGCGTCTTCCTTGCGCTTCTTGTCTTCGGCTTCGTGAGCTTCGGCTTCCTTGACCATGCGGTCGATTTCGTCCTTGCCCAGGCCGGAACCGCCGGTGATGGTCATGGACTGTTCCTTGCCGGTGCCCTTGTCCTTGGCGGACACGTGCACAATGCCGTTGGCGTCGATATCGAAGGTGACCTCGATCTGCGGAACGCCACGCGGAGCCGGAGCGATGCCGGTCAGCTCGAAGGTGCCCAGCGGCTTGTTGTCGCGAGCGAACTCACGCTCACCCTGGTAAACCTGAATAAGCACGGACGGCTGGTTGTCTTCAGCGGTGGAGAAGACTTCGGAACGCTTGGTCGGAATGGCGGTGTTACGGTCGATGAGCTTGGTCATGATGCCACCCTTGGTTTCGATGCCGAGGGACAGCGGGGTCACGTCGATGAGCAGCACGTCCTTGCGGTCGCCCTTGATGACGCCGGACTGCACGGCTGCGCCGACTGCCACGACTTCATCCGGGTTCACGGACTGGTTGGCTTCCTTACCGCCGGTGAGCTCCTTAACGAGCTCCTTGACGGCCGGCATACGGGTGGAACCGCCGACGAGCACCACGTGGTCGATGTCGGAAACACCGATGCCAGCGTCGTGCAGCACGTTGTTGAACGGGGTGCGGCAACGGCCCAGCAGGTCGGAGGTCATGCTCTCGAAGTGGGCGCGGGTCAGGGTTTCGTCCAGGTGCACCGGAGTGCCGTCAGGGGTCATGGCCAGGTACTGCATGGAGATGGAGGTGCTCGAAGAGGAGCTCAGCTCCTTCTTGGCCTGTTCTGCAGCTTCCTTCAGGCGCTGCAGGGCAATCTTGTCCTTGCTCAGGTCGATGCCGTACTTGTTCTTGACTTCGCCGACGAGCCAGTCGATGATCTTCTGATCCCAATCGTCGCCGCCCAGGTGGTTGTCGCCGTTGGTGGCCTGCACCTGAATGGTGGAGAAGCCGTCGTCGTCCTTGCCGATCTCCAGCAGGGACACATCGAAGGTGCCGCCACCGAGGTCGAAGACCAGGATGGTTTCGTCTTCCTTGCCCTTTTCGAGGCCGTAGGCCAGTGCGGCTGCGGTCGGCTCGTTGATGATACGCAGCACGTTCAGGCCTGCGATGGTGCCGGCGTCCTTGGTGGCCTGACGCTGAGCGTCGTTGAAGTATGCCGGGCAGGTGATCACGGCGTCGGTGACCGGTTCGCCGAGGTAGGCTTCGGCGTCGCGCTTCAGCTTCATCAGCACCTGTGCGGAGATCTCCTGCGGAGTCCACTTCTTGCCGTCGATTTCAACGGTCCAGTCGGTGCCCATGTGGCGCTTGACGGAGCTGATGGTGCGGTCGACGTTGGTCACGGCCTGACGCTTGGCGACTTCGCCGACGAGAATCTCGCCGGACTTGCTGAATGCCACGACGGACGGCGTGGTGCGAGCGCCTTCAGCGTTCACGATAACGGTGGGCTGGCCACCTTCAAGAGTTGCGATGCAGGAATTAGTAGTACCCAGATCGATGCCAACTGCGCGTCCCATAACTTGTCTCCTTTGTAGATAGGTTCGCTATGCGTTTTCTGTTCTATTCGTTCTTTCGCCCGAGTTTCGGTTTGCCGTCTCTCGGACTTTCCAAAACTTGAGCCTACACCACTCAACTTTGAATCGCAAGCGATTATTCCCAAATTTACAAAAAAGTTGAGCTCCCTTTGCTCAACTTTTTATCAGACGCAATCTCAAGCGCAACTTCAGACGCAATCTCAAGACACGACTTCAAGGCGCGATCACCATTGAAAAGCAGCCGAAAATCGCAATCTCAACAAAACCTGCCGTCTCACCATCGGCAGGACGCGAGCGCAATCCGTCAACGTTTCAACTGCCTTTCGTTGACGAATCGCCACCTATCAGCTATCAGCGATCAATATCAGGCCAAATCAGGCCGCACCGGAACCCGCGTTCGGATTAGCCAGATTGGCGGCGACCGGCGCAAGAAGCACACGACCCGTACCGCGGTACACGTTGACCAAGCCCTCGCCGCTCGCAGCCGAACCGATCAGCGTCTTCGTGGAACGCTCGACCGTGAACTGCAGGCCGTTCGTCCACGCGATCGCGAAATTGCCGTCCACCTTCAGCTCGTCGTTCTCCAAATCGACGGTCACGATTTCGGAAGCGGGCACCGGCGATTCCAACGCAACCGTTCCCTGTCCCATCAGCGACAGGTTGAACAGGCCCTCGCCGCCGGCCATCATCGCGCTCGGACGCGAAACCATAACCGCATGCTGCTGAATCGTGGTTTCGCAAGCGTAGAACAGGCCGTCGTTCACGGTGATGGCGCCGCCCATCTGGCTCGGATCGAGCAGCAGCACATGACGGTAGGTCGGTTCGAGCACAACCACGCCATTGCCCACGTATTCCGGCTTGACCGCGGACTCGTTGGTGACCGCGCCACGCGCCAGCTTGCCGATGAAATCGCCAACGCCCTTCACACCGGTCGTCACTTCGACATGGCCGACGGTCCACTGCATGGCGCCCGCCTGCACAACCGCGCCGGTCTTGCCATTGAGATTGCAGACCAGTTGACGGCGGCGCACGTTCATTTCGGACGCATAGTAGGCGTCCATGGCGCTGCCGTACGTCACGGAAAAATCGCGCTTCCACTCCATGACCTGGAAAATGCCCTGCTGCGCGACAATTGCGGCATCGTCATTATCCGTCAGATTGTAAATACGCACGAATGCTCCTTCGCTCTGTTGATACTTCGGTTTCGAGGGATTTGCCCTCGGTTTCGAGAGATTTGCTCTCTGCCTTAAGGGGTCTACTCGGTTTGCGAGATTCACCCTCGATTCGAGAGATAGATATCTCGAGATGAATATCTCATTTTTGAGATAGACACCTCGAGCAATATTGTCTCACAGCGACCGTTGCTTTGGACGCCCCATCTCAATTTGGATTTGCACGGATTACACGAAATATACAAGATCCGGACCACACTGTAATGAGTGCGATCCGGATCTTATCCGTAATCTTCAGTTGTTATCTTCAGTTATGACTCTCAGATTTCCAGAATTCTTAGAATTTCAGAATTCTTCCGATTTCCATCTTCAGATTCCCAGATTTTTCAGCGGCTGATCTTGGCGGTCTTGACGATCATCGCGATTGCGGCCAGCATGGCGATCGCAAGTGCGGCGATGGTGATCGCGGCACCGGTGTTGCCGAGCACACCGGACTTCGGATTGTTGCTCACCTTGCCGGAAGCGATCACGTCATTCTTACCGTCACCCGGCTTCTCATCTGAGGAATCGCGGGCCGGAGCTTGGAAGTCGACGGTCACGGTCTTGCCGGACTGGCGGCCGGTGACGGTGAGCGTGTACTCGTTGCCTTCAGCAACTTTGTCGAGCGCGATGCTGGTGGTCTGAGCGGTCTTGACGCGCACGCCGGAAACCGGAGTGGAGCTGTCGGAAGCGGCGAAAACGTTGCCGGACTTGTCCTTAAGCTCATAGGAGAGCACTGCGTCGCCGTTGAATCCGGTGGATTCAGCCACATACTTGCCGTCGGTGAGCTTCACTTCGGTCTTGGCGTCGTTGGAGAGCGACTTCTGATCGTCGGAGGTGGAGGCAAGGCCGAGGGTGTTGGCGATGGTGTAGAAGTTGTCGGTCTGGTCGGTCAGGCCAATCACGCGCTGGGCGCCAGGGCCGGAAGCGGCGATGCGCAGCTGGGTGCCGGTGTGAGCCATGTCGCCGCCATTGTAGCCGCCGTCCTCATCGCGGGAGTCGGCTTCAGCGGTGCCGTAGGAGACGACCATATTGTTGCCGTCAGCGGTCTTGAGCACGGTGGAGAGTGCGTAGGCCGGCTGAGCGTTGAGGATCTGGGAAGTGTGGGCGTGGTCGGCGGTGACGATCACGAGGGTGTTGGTCAGGTCAACGTTCTTCATGGCGTAGGCGATGGCCTGATCGAAATCGTCGGTTTCACCGATCTGGCCGCAAGCGTTGCCAGCGTGGTCCTGCTTGTCGATGGAAGCGCCCTCAACCTGCAGGAAGTAGCCATTCGCGTCGCTGGCCGGGTTGGCTTCGAGCAGATCGAGCGCCTTCTTGGTCATGTCGGCGAGCGAAGAGCCCTGGTTGCCGAGCCACTTGTCGTTCATAGTGCACACGATCGGGTTGGCGTCCTTGGCCGGATCCTGCGCGGTGGCCTTGGACGGGTTGAACTTGGTAGGCATGTTGCCGTCGCTCATCAGGGCGAGCACCGGTTGGCCCTCCTTGTATTCGAGCGCGTTCATTGCGGCCGGATCGTTTTCGACGGTCTGGTAGCCCATTTCCTTGGCCTGCTCCCACACGGTCTTGCCAGCGTATTCGCCGCCCTGCACGGTCTGGCGGAAGTACTTGGAGCCGCCACCGATGGTCACGTCAGCGCGGGTATCGAGCAGCTGCTCGGAAATGGAACCGATGCCGCCGTTTTCCTTGAGCTGGTTGGCGAGGCAGCGCTTGAGCGCGTCGTTGGAGCTGCCGTCGGTCTTGCCCTGTGGGCCGTAGCAGCCACGCTCGGTGGAGTGCGACTCGAGCACGGCCGGAGTGGCGTCCTGGATTTCGGCGGTGGTCACATTGCCGGTGGCCTTGCCCGCCGCCTTGGCGAGTTCGAACAGGTTGAGCTGCGGGTTGCCGTACACGTCAACGTCCACGGCGTTGTTGTAGGTCTTGGTGCCGGTTGCCCATGCGGAGCCGGATGCGGAGGAATCGGTCACTGCGGTGAGCTTGCCCGGGTTCGGGTTGGCGTTGAGGCTGCCGTCGGAGTTCTTGCCGACTGCGCTGTCGCCGCTGTTGCCGCCCAGCGAGAAGGTGGTGTACTGGCCGGTGCCGGCGTTGGTGTCGCCGAGTTCTGCTGGCTGGCCGACTGCATCGAGGCCTTCGAAGTGGCCGTTCGCACCCTTGAGATAATCGCGGGCGACGGTGATCTCGGAATCGCCCATGCCGTCACCGATGAACAGGATGACGTTCTTGGCGTTGCCGTTGCCGATGGCAGCAATGCGCTGTGCGCCGCCGTGCTGAGCCAGTTCCGCAACGGACTTGCCGTTCAGGTTGTAGGTGGTGGTTTCGTCAGCGAGCGCCGGTGCCGCGAGTGCGCCGAGCGTTGCGATTGAAGCGACTGCTGCAATCGCTCCCTTGAGAGCCTTTCGATTGCTCATCTTGTTCTTCTTTCTTCAGCCTGTGCTGTATTGCGATTCCCACGCTAGGTTCCGCAAACCAACTTCCGAGGCGTTTTAGACGAACACAATATGAACTCTCGTCTTCACAAAGTGAACACTTATCTCAAATCCTCTTTCCGCCAACCATCATTCCCAATACCCCCTAAATGCTGAATTATGACTCATGCTTTTCCCGCATGAAGTGCAAACGGTCAGGCAGAGGCGCGGGCGGAGCGGGTGGCCTTGACGGCTACGAAGAAGCTGCGGATCAGGAGCACGCACAGGTAGATGACGAACATGATCGAGCCGACGCGGGGCGAGACTGCGCCCGCAATCCATGTGCCGAATGGCGCGGTAACGGCAGCTACCCAGCCAATAATCAGCGCGGCCCTCACATGCACCAGCTTGCGCTTCAAGGTTGCCACGCTCGTGGTGATCGAGTTCGGGAACATGGCCAGCAGCGACGTGCCTCGCGCAATCAGATCGGAAGCGTTGAACAGCATCGACAGTGCGGGCACGGCGAGCGCCCCGCCGCCAATCCCCAGCAGTCCCGCCAATATGCCAATCACCACACCCAGCAGCACCAGGCAAACTCCGGTCAGCACGCTCATCGTAATGTGCTGGTCTCGCGACGGCACGAAACTTATCTGGTTCGCCACCACAAACACGAGGAACACTACGAAAATCCACCGCAATACGAGTTCCGGCAAGCGCGAAAGCAACCAACTGCCAATCTGCCCGCCTACGAACATGCCGCAAAACAGCAGCAGCGCGGCGAGCCAGTCCACGTTTCCGCAAGTCGCGTACGAAATGACGCCGGAAATCGAGGTCGGTACGATCGCAAGCATTGACGTCGCCGCCGCATTGCGTTGCGTCAGTCCGAGCCATACCAGCGCGGGCACGATCACCGTGCCGCCGCCGATGCCGAACATGCCTGACAGCAGCCCCACTGCCACGCCGACGATCACCAGCACTACAATGCCTCGCGCGGATTCGTCGAGTCCCACAGGATCCGCACCAAATAGCCGATCCGCTTTCCCGCCGAATTTCCCGCTCGGCTGCACACTCGATCGCACACTTTCTTCAGCGCGTTCAACACTTTCAGCATTCGAAATATTGGAAATATCCGATTTCTTCATCTCTCCCCTACCATCGCACTTTCTTCATCTTGCGATAATTGCGATAGTACATTCCCGCACATCGCAGCGTCGCAAGACCGGCAGAATACGAGAAGGAAGAAGAGAAACTACGCCCGCCTGCCGGACGAGTGGCGCCCGGCAGCCACGCGATCGGCTTTCACGATGCGCCCGCGCCTCCACAGCTGCGCCAGCCATACGCACGCGAATCCAATGATCGACACGAGCAGCCCAATCACAAGAGCCGCCACAGCCGTCATATACCCCGGCTCGTCGTACGTGGTCGCGTCCGGCACTTTCGGGTTCGGTATGCGATGCCCGCGCACGAGCAGCCTGTGCGAGTTCACCCCGTATGGCGTGCATGTGATCAGCGTCGCGTAGTCTTTGCCGGATTCGATGTTGAGTTTGCTGATGTCGCTCGGCAGCACTACGGAAATTTGGTCAACCTGGTACGTGTAGGTTTCGTCGAGCACGTGGAATGCGAACGTGTCGCCTTTTTGCAGTTCGTCGAGACCGGTGAGCAGTTTCGCGCTGGGCAATCCGGTATGCCCGGAAATCACCGCATGCGTGGTTTCGCCGCCTACGGGCAGTGACGTTCCCGCCAAATGCCCTGCCGCGATTTGCAGCACGCCTTCGCTGGTGCCATGGTAGACGGGCAGTTTCACTTTGATGCGCGGTATGGTCACGTATCCCATGATGCCGGTACCGGTTATGTCGAGCGTGTTTTCGTATGTTTGCTTCTGCTCGTCGGTCAGGTGCCAGCGGTCGCCGTTCGCCGCGAGCGCCTCGTTGTAGGCGTGCGCCGCGTCGAGCATGTGCTGTTTTTCTTCGCCGGAGAGATCTTCGGTTTGTTCCACGTAGCTTGCCACGGCGTACGACTGGTGCATGCGGTTCCACCAGTCGCTGAATGTTGGGTATGCGATGAGGCAGATCGCGCCGATCATGAATATTGCGGATATTGCGATTAATACGTCGAGCAGCGCGTTCGACTTTTTCTTCGGTTTCTTCGATTGTTCCGAAGATTTTACAGATTTCAAAGATTCCGATTTCGCACTTTCCGCGCCTTCCGCAGAACCTTCCGCACTTTCCATGCCTTCCGTGCTTTCCGAAAATTCAGCGAATTCTGAGAATCCGGCAAAGTCGGAAGAGCCGGCAATATCCGCGGAATCCCCGGCAATCTTACGGCGCGCTTCAGCAGTTTCACGGCGCGCTTCAGTGCTCGGTTCTCCCGATTCGCTGTTTCCGCTCCGCCGCCGTTTCACGCTACTGTTCGCCTTCCCGCTTTCTCGCGATCCTCACTACGCCTAAGAGTACCAATGCTGCGGCGCAGATGGCGGCTGCCATCCAGGCCACGCTCTGCACTGCCGAGCCGGTGTGTGCGGGCGGGGTTTCGGGTGGTGTGTGCGTGTTGGTGATGGTGGTGGTGTCGCCTTCCACGTCAGAGAGGGTGGTGTACCCGCTGGGTACGGAAGCTTCGACCACCGCCCACTGGTGTGCGGAGGAAAGTCCCGTCCACGAATGTGCCCACTTGTTGGACTCGTTGAGTTTCACTTCTTCGAATACCACGCCGTCACGCAATAATTTCACGGTGATGGATTCGGGACGCTTGCCGTCGGAGTCGTTGCGATCGTTCCACACTTTGCGCACGGTGCGTTCCAGGGTCGGCTTGAGTTGGGTGGAGCATTCGGTTTTTGGCTCGATGGCGAGTTCGCGTGATCCGTTGGAGACGCCGTCTTGCGGCATGGCGACGAGCATGTTGGCGGAAGCGCACTGCCAGTAGGAGTCTTCGTCGGCCGTTCCGCCAACAGCAGCCGCGCCAGCAGCGCCTTCGACTTTCACGCTATCGGACACGACCAGATACAGCCCGTCTTCCACGCCGGCGAACGTGAGTCGCCCGGCTTTGTCGGTTTCGCCCGAGTCCACGGCTGCGGATTCGCTTGCCCCGTTCGCCGCGATGAGTCCGGCGAGCGTGTTGGCCACGTCGCGGTACACTTGCGCGTCATATCCGGTTACTTTCGACCAGTCGATCGGGTATGCGGTGGAGTCGGTGAATGGTGCGACGGGTTCGAAGTTTGCGCCGGACGAGACTTGCCCGACTTTGTATAGGCGGAAGGTTGCTCCCGGAATGGCGAAATCGCCCGTTCCAGCGGCTCCAGAATCGGAAGCGCCTCCCGCATTAGAGTCAGCCCCGTCATTGCTTTTGTGTTGATACGTAATGGCGATGCTGCCGCTGGCAGAGTCTGTTGGCGCCGCAACCGCATCGCGAGTGGTGAGTGCACAGATTGCGGCGGCACATGCGACGGCAGCTGCGCAGCATGTTGCGACGATGCGGCTTGCGATCGTGTGTTCCTTCATTGCCAGCCCCTCTTCTGTGGTTCTTTCTGTGAAAGCTAGAAATATCAAGTCGCCCCCAACTTGCGACTTGGAAAAATTAGGGAGTCAGGCTGAATTCTCGTTAGTTTAGGCAGTTTACAAGGGATTTGAGGCAATCCAGCCTGACATATGTGGGTTCAGTTATTGTTCAATTATTTTTAAATTATGTTGATTGTGATGATTCCGCTGTTGCCATGCGGAGGTAAGTGCATGGCAACAGCGGTTTCATGTGTAGTTATTTTCAGTTATGGTTTTTGATTTTCAGTTATGTTGACTGTGATCTGTGAGATCAGGCGTTGCGGCGACGCAGTGCCATGACCAGGGTTGCGCCAGCGAGCACGAACACTGCCGCACCAGCCACATACAGCATCACCGTACCCATGCCACCGGTGGATGGCAGGTTGGAGCCCTTCTGGTTCACGATGGTGGTGGCGACAACACCGGTGGTCGTATCGCCAGGAGTCGAATCGATCTTGAGCGAGATCAGCTTCGGATCAGCAGCATTAACTTCATGCTCTGCAGTGATTTCGAAGAGCTTAGCCGCTGCGGTGTTGTAGCCTGCCGGAGTGTGGGTTTCCACGAGCTTGTACTTGCCGTCGTCGATGCGCTTGTAGGAGGTAGTGTACTTGCCATCCGTGCCCTTGACGACGGTCACTTCACCGAGATCAGTGGCGTAGTCTTTCTGAGCCTCGTCATACTTGTAGAGCTTGAACTTCGGCAGGTCATTCTCAGCCGGGGTGCCGTTATCGCTGAAGGTCTTGGTGATGTCCAGCTCATAGGTGAACACGATGACCTTATCCTTAGGGGTTTCGCCGGTTTCGCCTTCGCCGCCAACATTCGGGTTGTTGGAGAACTCAAGGGAGGCCTCGTTCGGGTTACCCGTAGAGCCGATTACAGCCTGATCATTCAGCGTAGAAGTGTATTCGACGGTGAACTTGCCGCCAGCAGCAACGGTGATTGCCTTGCTATCAGTGCCCTTGACGGACTTTGCATCAGCAATGGTGAGGTCGAAGGTGTGATTATCGGTAGTAGCCGTGTTGAGAGTGTAGGAGTCAGCGCTAAGCTGCTTGCCTTCATACTTGACAACCACGGATTCGCTATTGAAAGTCAGACCTGCGGACTGAGTATCGTGGAAGACCAGCTTGTAGGTCTTGTATGCGGCGAAATCAGCCGCATCGGTCGGCAGGGTGGCGGTCAGCTGGAACGGCACCTTGTCATTCACGTCGTAGTCGGCGGAATCCTGCCATCCGGTGGTGTCACCAGTGGAATCGTTGATGTCCTTGACCTTCTTTTCAAAGGTCGGCTTGTCAGCCTTACGGTTCACAGTCACCGGACCATTGACCCGCACGATGAACAGGGTGGAAGCATCGTCACCAGTCACGGCGGTGCTGTCCTTCAGCAGGTAGTAACCTGCGGCAGCATCAAGAGAGGCGTCCTTGGAGACCGAGCCGAAAGCAGCACCGCTCAGATCAACGAACTTGGAAATGGTTGCCAACTTCGTAGTGTCATCAGCAGTGCTCTCAAGCGCAGCGATCTTGACGGCAGCTTCGGCGGCAGTCAAATTAGCGTTTCCCTCGCCAGCACCATTATTTTCATTGAAGTTCTTGCCAGCGGTGACGTCACCCAGAGTACCGTCCGTGCTCAAAGAACCGGTGAAAATCTGATACACAGAGTAGGTGTGCGTATCTTCGGCCGGCACAGTAATCTGGTACGTGTTCGCTGCCATTGCGGTGCCTGCGCCGAACATGCCGGCGACGGCCATGGCTGCGGATGCTGCCACAGCGACGAGGCCTTTGAGAACCTTATTCATTGTTCTCCCTTTCTTTCCTTTTTCCATAAACTTGTTGAAATCTTCGTTGTTTTCCAACGTTTTCAATTATTTTTCAGTTATTGAGTTATTGCCCAGAAGGCAGTGGTCGTTTGTTTTACGGACCATCCCCTCCTCTTCTAGACGTGTTCATTGCCGACGCCTCCTGACTTTCAGGGCCAGTCCGGCCGTCGCAACGGATGCCATGGCCACAAGCAATCCCGTAGCCAAAGTCTTCATATTTCCGTCGCCGCCCGTCCCCGGCAACACCACCCCCGGCTGATTCTCAATCTTGTTGTCAGCGGGACCGGTTGCGCCGTCGACAGTGAGCGCAACGCTCCATGCGGAGCCGTTATACGAACTTGGACCGATGATGAACTTGTAGACAACACCGCCGAGGTTGTACCCGTCGGGAGCCTTGTTCTCTTCCAACGTGTATTCACCCCAAGGCAAACCCGTCAGTTTGAACTTACCGGCACTGGAATCTTCGTCCGCAAAGCCTTCGCTCGAGCACGCATCCATGCAGTCAGTCACGAAGTACTCTTTAGAAGTGGCGAGCTTTTCAAACGTGCCGTTTACGCCATCGTTTCCGTACTTGAACTCGCTGGTCTGGGTGACTTTCCATTCCGATCCGGCAAGCAGCAAGGAATCATTTTCCGAGCTGACCTTTGACCAGCTCACTTCACCGAGCACACGAGGGTTCTCGATGATATTGCTGGCCGCGACGGTAAGGGCAGGGTCCTTGTACAAGGTGACGTCTCCGTTCGAATCAGTCAACCGGAAGTAGTACGTAGGTGTGCCTGCGTGGGCAGTCGGGTTGCGGGCTTCCTGAAGCTGGTAGATCTCGCCGTTCGTGTTGACCGGCAGACCGGAAACAGTGAACGCACCTGGATCGGCGTTTTCATCACCCATGCCATTGGCAACGCATGATGATGTGCAATCGGTCACTGTGATCGGCGTTCCGCCATTCGCCGTGAACGAACCATCGCTTACCTTGCCGGAAGCAATCGTCCAAGACGATCCTGCAATTTTCGCCTTGTCGGTGCCATCGATCTTATTCCACGTCACCTTGGTGCGAGTATCCGTGAACACAATCTCAATGGCGCCAACAGTTGTGCCCGTAGCATCATCCGCGTTCTCATGCCTCGTCACGGTTGTGACTTGACCGTCGCTAATTACGAATGTGTACCAAACGTCTGTCTTGGTGTATCCGGTTGGCGCTTCATGCTCTTTCAGCTTGTACGTGCCGTCCGCCAGATCCTTGACCTCGAACTTGCCCGCGTCAGCGTTGATATCGCACATTACGCCAAGCTGGTCGCCGTTCGGCTCAGACTTCGTGCAGGCAGTCGTACGTGCAACAGTCTCGTTTGCGAGCACTACGTCAGCAGCGCCCTGCTCGTAATACACAGCGGCAGACACCTTGGCTTCAACGTTCTTTGCAGAAACGTTTGCCGCGCAACCACTCGGAGCTGTGGCATACACATTCGCGGAGGTATTCAGGCCGCTCGACTTCTGTACGGTAATCACCGCACTGTAGTCCGCGACATAGTTTCCACCACCACTCGGCCCATCCCAAGACGCAGTTCCGTTATCAGAACCGCTCTTGAACTTGAAAGTGATCTGCTTCCGGTCATCATTCTGAATTTTGACATAGCTCCAGTCGCCGCAATTATTACTGCTATAGTCCCTGGTCATTGCCGCCTCGCGCCAAGAGCCATCCGTGCCGTCAAGGCTGTACCACAGGTATGGGGTGCTCCATTTGCCAGGATTATTAAAGTAAATGACCGTATAATGCGTATCCTTAGGCACGGTAACAGTGAACGAAACGGAAAGGCTTCCTGCTTTTGCGGTAATCGTCGCCGTACCTGAAGCAACGGCGGTAACTTTGCCGTCGCTGTCCACCGTCGCAACGCTCTCAGCGCTCGACGTCCATGAAACCGCCGTATTAGCGGGATCAACAGTGGCAGTGAACCGCTGATAGTTTCCCTTTGACAAGCTGAACGATGCATTGTTCGCCACATCCATATTACCGGTTTTCACCGTCAGAGATGTCACCTGAACCGCAGTGACGGTGACCGTTATGGAATCGCTGATTGAATCGTCGCCAACAGGCTTGACCGTAATCACAGCAGTACCTGGGGCAATGCCGGTCACCGTTCCATCGCTAACGGTTGCGACAGCGGAATTGCTTGACTCCCACTTCACATCCTGTGCCGCATTCGCAGGCTGCACCTGCGCGGTCAAAGTAGCCGAACTATTCTGAGTAATACTCAGCGAATCACCAGCATCAACGCCATCCTTCAGAATGGTGACGCTGGAAACCTGCACCATATTGTCTTCAACGATGTAAGTTCTGCCATCGTTAGCAGTGATTTCCCAACTGGAATCTGCCAACGGTTTATCATCTTCACCATTCTTCGTCCAGGAAATCGACGCGGACTGCGGATAGTTCACAATCTTGTTGTCAGAAACCGGAGTCCAATTGGTTCCGTCTGCGCTCTCGTAAACATCTTGTACGAGAGAGCCTTGGTCGCCCGCAGTGATGCGGTACACCTTGCTGGAAATCTGATAGCCTTTTGGCGCTCCAAGTTCCTTCAGGTAGTAGTTGCTGTTGGTCTTGAGATTGCCGACCTGAATGGTGCCGTTATCAACACCGTCTTTGTCAGACAGCGCATTACCGTCAGTAACCGTCGTAATCGCCTCGCCACCGTTCGCGGCATCTGCGTAAGTCTTGTACACACCCCACGTGGTGCCAGCCAAGGCATTGTCGTTGTTGTCTACCTTGTTGATCTGAATGACCGCGCACTGGGTAGAGTACGAGCCGTTCCACGGCAGGTTGTGGCGTTCCTGATCCATATCAAGCGCGGAAGCCGAGTAGCTGCGCTCGTAGTTGAGGAACTTGTAGAAAGTACCGTTATTAGTATTGCCAACCGCATCCGGATTGTACATGGAGAAATCCCCGCCAACCCATACACGACCGTTGGTGCTCACGTGAGATTCGAAGCTGCCATTCGGCACGAGGATGCTGCCGAGCATGCCAGCGGCAGGATCATCCTTAGTCTCCATGGCAAACGACTTATCCCATACGCCATCAGCTTTTTCCAGATTGGAGTTTGCGTCCCTACGCGTCGTAGTGCCACTACCTTGGCCACCATGGATAACCACATTTGTAGCGTCAGCAAAATTCCACATGATCTGCTGCGCACGCTTAGCATACTCCGAGTCCGCATAAGAACCACCAAGCTCACGCTTGGTACCGCTTTCATCAGTCCACCAGAAACGCCAACCGTTATGGAAATCCACGTTCTTTCCGGTCACATTAATGACCACGGAAGCGCTATCGGGAATACCGGAAAAGTCGAAACTGACACCCGTATAGCTCGAAGAATCATTGAGAAAGCTTGCGGGAAGGTTGAACACCTGCATAGAGGCTTTCCCGTCACCCTGAAACTTAATTACCTTCTCATTGACGTTGTTAATCGTAAAAGTATAGCTACCGTTGTCGTACTCATTGACGTCATATTTCGTACGCTTCAAATTGTTATAGCTGTCCGAAGAATATGTCGCAGTGGTAACATATACGCTTCCGAACCCCTTCAGGGAAGACAAGTCGTTTGACAACTTCTTGATATATGTGTCAAAGTCCGAGAACTTTTCATTAGTCGAGCCGATCGTCTCATCAGTCTGTTTCCAGCTGACAGTACCCTCCATGCCGCCTGGCACATAGACGGAGTTCCTGGAGTCGTACCGATTGGTGTCGGTGTTCTTTGATCCATTTCCCAAAATCTGATTCGAAGAACCACCATATACCGTGGTGCTATCGCCCGCGATATTTGCGGAGTAGGACGGCTCAGTGTTCTTGTTCTTGCCAACCCAGCCAGCATTTCCCCAAGCTTGAGTGCCCTTAACCCAGCCAATGCTCGAATCGTTGCTGTCACCTTTAACGTCCAGCACAACAGAACCATCTTTAGGACGATACTGACCGCCAAAGCCCACGACACCGAAGCGGAAACCCCGGTAATCCTTTACATAGCCGTTCTTAGCACCGTCCGCATCGGTGAAATACGTGGCCCACGCACCTTTAAGCGGGTGCATCAAAAGCTTTCCTTTGACCGCGGTTAGGCCTTCGGCTTCCACAGCATACGACCCGCTTGGACCGTTAACATCTAGCATGTTTCCGCCGGTCTTCTTGCCAACGTACATGTCGCCGCCCACATATGTGGCGACGCCGGTATCTTCCGTACTGTGACCCGTATCAGTGCCCAAGGTTATGGATTGCGGGGTGCAGATACCGCCATTGTCTCCTGCCGCACCTTCGGCATTGGCGCTGTAGGTGGGGATGAAGGCGGTGACGGCTACGGTGGCCATCATGGCAACTGCGACTGCGGCGGCGGTCAGGGAGCGGGCATGAGAGAAGGCGCGGGCAGATACCACTCGCGCTCCCGAGTAATGCTGTGGCGCCGAGCTCCTCGCTCCGCCTCTGAGCAATCTCTTCATCATGTCCCCTAACTGCACGAATCAGACCCCCCTCAGACATTCCGACTCTAACACGACATCCTTTGCAATATGCCATCTACAGGAGTGGCAACTACGCCACTCAACCTTTTTCTCTCTCCCGCACCTTGTGGGTACGGCTCAAAATGATAACCTTTGCATTCATGAAAATCACTGAAACAAAAATACCACCCCCCCCCCCCCAAAAAAAAGGGGCAAAAACCTTTTTTTGGGGAAATTG
>OCPP01000982.1_pt1 | contig 17084 bp, 16 predicted proteins | sample 1538211 | NCBI WGS metagenome assembly OCPP01 (sample SAMEA2580193, study PRJEB22360) | human gut metagenome | biome: human gut; feature: human-associated habitat; material: faeces | place: Denmark | collected 2008/2010
CCGTCCTTGGGATGGAAATGTTCAAAGATCGCCGCGTCGAATTTTTTCCGTGTCCGGTTATATACATGCTCATCTTTTACCGTCCATGCAAATGCCGGTGTCCGAAACAGCATACGGTCGATCAGGAAGCCCGGGCAGTCGGCGTAGCGGTGGTCGTAGGCGATAAAATCCGGTTTCCCGATAAAATTCAGCATCAGATGACGCGCCATTATCCGCAGGATCAGATGCACCTTATCATCCTTTGAAAAACGGCCGGAAAGCTGGCCGCGCAGCGTCTGCGGCATGTGGCGGCGGCACCAGCGGAGGGCCAGGCTGTTGAAGGATTCCATGCAGAACATACCGGTGTACCCCTCCATCTCCTTCTGAAATCCCGCACAGACCGCCGTGGAAAGTCCCGGCATCTTGATTTCGATTAAAAGCGGCACGCGGCCGTCTACCGTCTGCAGTACCTCACGAAGCAGCGGAATCTTTTCCGTGCTGTCGCCCAGATGGAACTGCTGGAGTTCCTCATACGTATAATCGCTGATTTTTCCCTCGTTTCCACACATCCGCTTCATCGTGTCGTCGTGGAACACCACAATCCGGCCATCCTTTGTGATCTGAATATCCAGCTCGATGGCATATCCCTGCTCCGCCGCGCGGGCAAAAGCCGGAAGAGAATTCTCCGGAACTCCCTCCGCCGCGTTCCACAGACCGCGGTGCGCATAATTCCATTCCGCAAATTTCAGACATTCCTGCCGTCTCGATGTAGCCGGCAGAATGGAAAAGAAATAACCTGCTGCCAGGACGGCAAGCACTGCAAAAAATATGATCCAGAACATCATCTTTCCATCCCTTCTTTCACCCAGTCGCCCAAAAGGCGGAGACGCTCCGTTTCCAGTCCGATCCTTTCCTCCGTGCGGTGTCCGCCCGATTCTCCGTCCAGGTGGACCGGTTCCGCGCGGTCTGTCTGAAAGGAAAGGCTGCTGCACCGCTCCATATGTACCTCAGGAAATCCCGTGTGGCGTCCAAACAGCGCCATCGGCAGAAGATAGCTGACTTTCCATTTGGCAAGATTGGAAACCACCATCACGTCGAGCAGATCATCTGTCCCGTCCGCCTCCGGGCAGAAGCAAAAGCCGCCGCCCTCGTACGGAAAATTCATTGCCACTGCAAAAAGAACATTTTCAAACGAACGGTGTTCTCCGTTTTCCAGCGCTGCATCCAGTGTGAACGGTTCGAGATAAAAGAGCTGCCGCAGTGCAATCATCACATACGTAAGTTTTCCCAGATGCAGCCGGTTCAGCGTATTCTTGATTTTTGATGCCAGCGCCTCGTGGCAGATGCCTGCATCAAAACCGATGCCGGTGCTGACGAGAAATCTCCGCTTTTGGCTGCCAAGAAGCGCCGTTCCAATGTTGATCTCCTTTTCCTCCCCTTTCAGCACAGCTTCCAGCGCCTGCAGCGGATCGGAGGGAATTCCGGCACCGCGCGCAAAATCGTTGCCGCTTCCCGTTGGAATATAACCGAACTTTACATCCGACAGGCTGGTGATTCCATCGACCGCCTCATTCGCCGTACCGTCTCCGCCGATCACCAGAAGGACATCATCGGGATTCCATACCCCTTTCGCGGTCAGCCGTGCTGCCGTCTCCCGTGCGCTTCCGTGATACTTTGTCGGATATACACGAAATTCCGTCCTGCGCCGCTCAAGCTCGCCCTCAATCACCGGCCACAGCTTCTCGCCGCGCCCCGACCGCGATTTTTTATTTACTATAATATGATACATTAAAGTCATACCTTCCTTTTTCTTCTGTAAAAAACCACTTCAAATCACCTGAATCATGTTCTTACGCAGCGAAACAGCAAGTGTTTCACTGCTGAGTGAACAGTAACCAAATCAGCCATATTGTAGCAGTTTTCCCCGCAAACCACAACTATCTTCACAAAATCTTAACTTGTTGCCGCCGTAAAAATTCCCGCGCCCCTGTCTTTTCTTTCTTGACAGACCTTTTTGTTCTGCTAAAATAAAAAGTACCGCGGTTTCGTCCGCAGAACGTCACTCATTTCTGAGGAGGTTTTTATGAATTTTTACGATATGACACGCGCAGGGAGGATGATACGATGAAGCTCTCCCCCGCATTTCTCGCTTATAAACTAAGCAGCGCTTTTTCGGTTCTTGCACCGGAAAACCTGCCGCTCTCCGGCACACTGGAGCTGCCTGTTCTTTATCAGACAGGCTCCGCAGCCACTGCGCACCGGGTCTTTCTCTGCACAGAAGAACAGATCGGCTCTCTTTCCTCCCTCCCGGAAGAAAGCAGCTCCCTTTTTCTTCTCTGTATCAAAGAACTGCCGGAGGAACTTCCGGCTCCGGTTTCAATCGCCGTTAAGAGCAGCGTATCCTCTGTTTTTTCGTTCCTGCAGGAGCTTTTCTGGACGTACGATTCCTGGCAGAAGGAGCTGATGCAGGCACGGCTCGACGGAAAATCGATCCAGCATCTTTTAAATCTCTCCCTGCCTGTTTTTGCCCACCCGCTGATGGTGGTCGGCATGGATTTTTCCATCATCGCCGCAGCGTCCGAAGAACCTTCCTTTTTTCCCGAGAAGGTGTTTGGCTCCCTCGATGCAACGCGCCCGCTTCTGCTCTCCTTGACAGAAAGCAGCGAATACGCGTCCGTCCGCGATCTCGATGGATGGTTCCGCTTTCCGGATCACGTAACGGGACTTGGTTCCCTCTGCGTCAACATCACGCAGCATGGTCAGAGCGCCTACCGCCTGCTGCTCCTCGACACGAAAAAGGATCTTTCTGATTCCGAAGGCTTTCTTCTTGAATTTCTTGCAGAAATGATCCATCACGCCTTCCTGCACAATGTGATGCAGAAAACCTCGCCGGCGCAGTCGCTTCACACTGTGCTGCTCCGTGCCCTCGACGACCGGATGGCCGACTATATTGCGGTCAGCCAGGCTCTCGATGCGCTCGGCTGGCATTCCCGCCACACCTACTGCTGCCTCTATCTGCAGCTCTCCGATATGGATCAGAAAAACCTGACGGCAAACTCGGTCTGCGCCTATCTGGAAAACATTCTGACCGGCTGCTCCGCGTTTCCGCACGGCGGCGGTATCGTTGCGTTCTTTAACCTCACGCTGTCCGATTTTTCCATGACCGATCTGATGGAACGCATGGTGCACTTTGTGGAGGACAGCTCCTTAAATGCCGGCTTTTCGCGCTGCATGAACGGCCACATGAATCTGCGCCGCCAGTATATCCAGGCAAAAATCGCCCTGCAGTTCGGCACGCGAAAATACCCGGACAAGCGGATGCATCCGTTCAACGATATCTCGTTTGACTACATCCTCGATCAGGCAACAAAAAAGCTCCCAGGCTACATGCTGTGCCATGAGAGACTTCTCTTTCTGCAGGAGCACGACGACAGCTCCGGCAGTGACTATATGCGGACGCTCCGCTGCTATCTGGACAACCACTGCAATGTCGTCCAGACGGCGCGTGAGCTTTTTATCCACCGCAGTACCCTGCTCTACCGCCTGGAAAAGATCAAGGAAATTTTAGAATCTGATCTTTCCAGCCCGGATGAAATTCTGTATCTGATGCTTTCGTTCCGTTTTATCGACCTCGAGAATGAAGAAGAAAACCGTTCTGGATCTTCGCAGCCAGAAAAGCACAGATAAAACCAACCGCAATTCCCGCCAGGACATCGGTCGGGAAATGCACAAACAGATACAGTCTGGAAAATGCAATCAGGCAGGCCAGAATCAGTGCGGCAGCTCCTTCTTTTTTGTGCATCACAAAAATAGAGACTGCCGCCGCAAACGAAGCTGCCGAATGGCCCGATGGGAAGGAATAGTCCTTCGGAGCGGCAACCAGCAGCTTTACCTGCTCGTCAATCCAGCACGGACGCGGGCGCGCTGCCAGCGGCTTTAACACCAGATTACATAAAATCAAATCTAAAATCAGCGCGATCGCCATTCTTACACCGCATTTCCGGTATTTCGGAAGGATTAAGAAAACGGCGGTCAGCGCAATCCAGATCCATCCCGCATTTCCAAGTGAAGTGATTCCCACCATCACCCGATCGAGCACTGCATTGTGAAGATGCTGCAGTGCATATAAAATTGAAAAATCCATTCTTACCCCTCTCTGTAAAAAATGGGCATTTTTCTGCTGTACATCTGCTGATCGGCGGCCGCCTCGTACAGAAATTCCGCCAGGGCCTCTCTCGAGTATCCAGGCCGGAACTGGCTGCCGTCCAACGAAATACTGCAGTTCTGCCCTACCTTTTTCACTTTCCCGTCTCTTCCCGGACACGTCCGCACCAGTGTCCAGTTCAGATCGCTCCGTGCCAGAACCTGTCCCATCTTCTGCATATCTTTATAGACACCTGGCCAGAAAATCTGCATGAATTTCGTACTCATTCTCTGGTATTTGTCCTCGCAGTCTCCAAACGCATGAATGCAGACATGGCCTACCGTCACAAACCGCGTTTTTCCAAGCTGCTTCATGGCCGAGAGAATCATTGCGTTTCCGTCAGCCAGCGGTGTCTCCTCTTCTTTTACATGTTTCACACGCATCGGAGTCAGCACGCTGATGACTGCATCCGCTTCCAGCAGTGCCTCCAGCACGCGTTCCCGGTTCTGAAGGCTTCCCTCAATCACAGTCAGATTTTTTCTCGGCCAGATCACTTTTGCATCCGGCACGTAGGCGGTCACCTGTGCGCCGTGAAGAAGCGCCGTGTTGGTCACATACTGCCCTAGCAGTCCCCCCAGACTGAATATTGTAATTCTCATGAAATCCTCACTCTCATCTGTGTGTCTTTTGTATCCTCCGCAGATTTTTTGACACACTTTCCTAATGTTATCTCCTATTCTAACACACCGCCCGTATACGATACAATGAAATAAAACTAAAAAAAGTATAACCTTTTTCGTCCTTTCTTCATATCGTAAGTAGAACCGTATTTTCAGGAGCTTTGATCTTATGCCCTATACTATCGTAATTGATGCCGGACACGGGGGAAGTGATCCGGGCGCTGTCTATGAGGGACGCAGGGAAAAGGATGACAATCTTTCCCTCGCCATCGCGGTCGGCGAGCTTCTTTCCCGGCAGGGTGTCTCTGTCATTTATACCCGCACAACCGATGTTTATCAGACGCCGTTTGAAAAGGCGCAGATGGCCAATCAGGCGGATGCCGACTTTTTTATTTCTTTTCACCGGAATTCTTCGGAGGAACCGAACCAGTATACCGGCGTGGAAACGCTTGTCTATGACAACTCCGGCATCAAACAGACAATGGCAGAAAACATTAACGGCGCGCTCTCGGAGCTGGGATTCCGGAATCTCGGTGTCAAGGCACGGCCAGGGCTTGTTGTTCTGCGGCGGACGAAAATGCCGGCTCTTCTGATTGAAACCGGCTTTCTGAACAATGAGCAGGACAATACGCTCTACGATGAAAAGCAGGAAGAAATCGCCCGCGCCATCGCGGATGCAGTGCTTGGAACGCTGGATCTCGAGACGGTCACGGAGGCTGACCGGCGCGCTGCGGAAACGGAAGCCGCCCGTCCGTCCGTTTCAACAGCGGATACCGTCACTGCTTCCGCTTCGCCCCGTCCCACGCCGCCGGAACAGGAAAATCCTTCCGACACACCGGAAACCTTCTACCGTGTCCAGACCGGCCTTTTCCGCATCCGCCAGAATGCCGACCGTATGCTTTACGACCTTCTCGACCAGGGCTATCCCGCTTTTCTTCTCGCCGAGGACGGCTTTTTCAAGGTCCAGGTCGGCGCTTACCGCCAGCTCGGAAATGCCATTCTGATGGAACGCCGCCTGCGCCGCGACGGCTATTCCACCCTGATTACCACCTGAGCGTCTGACGCACCAGTCGAAAAAAGAGCGTGCCGGAATTTTGTTTTCCGACACGCTCTCGTTCTCCTTATAACTTTTTCAGTTTTGCAAACGAAGCAAACATTTTCTTCGTACCAGCCTGGTCGAAGTTGACGGTAACTTCATAATCTCTTCCGCCGTCCACGATATCCGTGACAATGCCGACACCGAACTTGATATGGCGCACCGTATCCCCGATTTCGTAATCGAGTTTCGTCGCCTTCTGCGCGCTGAAGGTTTTCGCCTGTTGCGGCTTCTCGCGGAATGCCTGCTTCATCGCCGCATAGACGCTGCCTCTCGTCGGAATGTCCATCTTCGGCTTCCGGTCTTCGATCTCCCCGCGCTCCCGCTCCAGGGAAATCAGCTCCCGCGGAATCTCTTTGACAAAACGGGACATCTTGTTGTACTGCACTTCGCCGCGGATCATTCTCTGGCGCGCACACGTCAATGTCAGATGCTGCATCGCACGCGTGATGCCCACGTAGCAGAGACGGCGCTCCTCCTCCAGCTCCGACGGATCATCTCCGGTGATCGTCATGTAGCTCGGGAAAATACCATCCTCCATGCCGGCAAGGAATACGTTCGGGAACTCCAGTCCTTTTGCGGAATGCAGTGTCATCAACAGCACGTAATCGCTCTCCTCATCCACCGAGTCGATATCAGACACCAGCGCAACCTCCTGCAGAAAACCACCGAGAGATGGCTGTTCGGCGCTCTCCTCATAATCCGCAATCTTTGAAATCAGCTCGTCGATGTTCTCGATGCGGGCTGCCGCTTCTTCGGTTCCCTCCGCCTGCAGATCTGCTACATAGCCGGTCTCCTCGATAATTTCATTCAGCAGCTCTTTGACCGACAGATAATCTGCTTTCGCGCGGAGTACCTGTAAAAAGGATGTGAAGGATTTAATCTTATTTAAAGACCGCATCAGCCCCGGCACATACTCGGCCTCGAGAAGCGCATCGTAGAAACGGATGCCCTGCTCTGCCTCCCAGTCCTGCACTTTGTTGATCGTCGCCGCTCCGATACCGCGCCGCGGAACGTTGATGATACGCAGTACCGCAAGGTCATCCTCCGGGTTCTCGATCACACGCAGATACGCCAGCAGATCCTTGATCTCGCGTCTCGCATAGAAGTTGACACCGCCCACGATTTTATATGGAACATTTGCAAGCAGCAGTTTCTCCTCAAAAAGACGGGACTGTGCGTTGGTACGGTAGAGAATTGCATAATCACGGTACTTCTTTCCCTCCGTGCGGACGCCGCGCGTGATTTCTCCTGCCACGTACTCCGCCTCCTCAAAACCGCTCTGGAACTGCCGCAGATCGATCAGGTCACCCTCCGGGTTCTCTGTCCACAGGCGTTTTGCTTTTCGTCCCTGGTTATTCGCAATCACTTCATTTGCCGCATTCAGAATATTCTGCGTGGAACGGTAATTCTGCTCCAGTTTAATGACCTTCGCATCCGGGAATACATGCTCAAAACTCAGAATATTTTCAATATTCGCCCCGCGGAATTTGTAGATCGACTGGTCATCATCGCCGACAACGCAGAGATTGCGGTATTTTGCCGCCAGAAGGCTCACAAAGCGGAACTGAACCGTGTTGGTATCCTGATACTCATCGACCATGATATAGCGGAACTGCTCCTGATAATAGTCGAGCACTTCCGGGAACTGCTGGAATAATTTTACGGTTTGTACCAGCAGATCATCGAAGTCCATCGCATTGTTTTTCTTTAACTCTGCCTGATACTCCGCATAAACTGCCGCATACTTCTGCAGCTTCCAGTCGATTCCCGCGTCAATCCGGTACTGGTCCGGCTCAATCATCTCATCCTTTGCGGACGAAATTGCCGCCATGATCGCACGGTCGCGGTACAGTTTCGGATCCATCTGGAGCCGTTTCATGATGTCCTTGATCAGCGATTTCTGGTCATCGGTATCGTAAATTGCAAAATTGTTGGCGTATCCCAGACGTTCAGCATGGCGGCGCAGAATCCGCACGCAGCTGGAATGGAAGGTGCTGACCCAGATCCGCTCCGATCCGTATCCCACGATTTTATCGACACGCTCACGCATTTCTCCGGCGGCCTTGTTCGTAAAGGTGATCGCCATAATATTCCACGGATTGACGCCTTTGTCCCGGATCAGGGAGGCGATGCGGTGCGTCAGTACCCTCGTCTTTCCCGAACCGGCACCTGCAAGGATCAGAAGCGGCCCTTCGGTGTACTCCACAGCTTCCATCTGCATCGGGTTTAATCCTGTTTCTGTCTGATTCATGTTCTTTCTCCTTCATCTGCTTCGAATCTTTTCACATGCATCTCAGTATATAACAAATCCGCCCCGGTTACAAGTAAGAACGAACATACGTTGCATTTTTATCATGGAAACTTTTTTCGCAAAGTCCTTGCTATCTGGTATTAAAAACTATATAATGGGAACAGTGAGGTGATAACAAATGACGATAGACTCAGATAAAATTCTTCATGATTTACTGAATTCACTGGATTCTCTCGAAGGCATCCGCCCGGGGGAAATCCCGAACATTGCTTTATATATGGACCAGGTCACGACCTTTATGGACGCACAGCTCGCTTCTTCGCGCCGCTTCGAGTCCGATAAGGTTCTGACAAAAACAATGATCAACAACTATGCAAAAAACAAGCTGCTCCCGCCGCCGGTCAAAAAGAAATATTCGCCGGAGCACATGATGCTTCTGGTTTTTATTTACTACTTTAAAAACGTCCTCTCGATCACGGATATCCAGACACTGCTCGCCCCGATCACCGATCGGTATTTCGGCACGGAGAGCGGCTTTTCCATCAAAGATATCTACGACGAAATTTTCCAGATGGAAAAAGAAGAAATTGCATCCGTAAAAGAAGATCTTCTGAAAAAAGCGGATGTATCCAAGTCCATGTTCGGCAGCTCACCGGAGGAGGACCGGGAATTTCTCCAGCTCTTTTCGTTTATCTGTCTGCTGAGTTTCGATGTCTATCTGAAAAAACAGATGCTCGAGCACATGGTGGATGAACTGGCATCCCTCGCGGCGCCTTCTGATCCGAAAAAGAAAAATTAAAAGCAAACGTGTAAAATCAAAAAAGACGGCTGCGTTGGAATCGCACCGTCTTTTTTGATTTTACACATTTTCTTTCTTTTCCATCCGTTCAAACACCATCTCATATCCGTCGTTTCCATAGCTTAAGGAACGGTTCACGCGGCTGATCGTCGCCGTGGATGCTCCCGTCTTTTCGGAGATTTCCAGATACGTTCTCTTCTCCCGCAGCATTTTCGCCACTTCAAACCGCTGCGACAGCGAAAGCAGTTCATTGATGGTGCATACATCCTCAAAAAAAGTATAGCATTCTTCCTTATTCTTCAGACACAAAATTGCCTCAAAAAGCTGGTCTACTGCTTCTGAATGAAGTTTCTTGTTCATTTCAAACCCTCCTGTACGAAAATTAAGTCCCCATCTCATTCTTATAACTCGGAATACTACCATTTTAGCACAGTAAAGTGTGAAATACAAGTCCTTTTATCCCTGCATCAGCAAAGCCTGTACCATCGACTCCCGCTGTCTGCGGTAATCGCTCGGCGAACAGGCCTTTACCGTCTTGAAGGTACGGTTGAAGGCACTTAAAGAAGAGAATCCGGAATTCATCGCTACATCCGTGATACTCATCTTTTTGTCGTACAGAAGCTCCTCTGCGCGTTTGACGCGTTTAGAATTGAGGTACTCATAAAATGTCATGTTCATGTACTGCTTGAAAATTCTGGTAAAGTGGAACTTGGAAAATCCGCTGACCGCAGCTACTTCCTCGAGAGAAAGATTCTCCATGTAATGGACATTGATATAACGGCAGGCGCTTAAAACAGCCTCTATATATTCCTGCTGCTTCATTGCCCCGAACGTATTCTGCGCGTTGGCATCCGAAAAGCCCTTGCGGCCAAACTCTGAAAAAAGCTCTTTGAGGCCGGTGCAGATTCTGTGCGTCATCACTGCGCCCTCATTATCGTATTCCCGCACCAGTTCCAGAATCTGGCTGCGTAGAAACAGATAGAAGGGATCTTCCTCATCCTCTTTTTTGAAGTAGATGGCCGGAAGCCGCAGGAAAATCGTTTCCATTTCTTCCTGATTCTCCACACAGCCCGGTTCCACCAGCATGACAATCCGTTCTCCCTGGGATACGAATCTCATTCCGTGTACAACGCCGGAATTGATCATAATGATGTCGCCCTCTTTGAGATTATAGCTATCTTTTCCGACAACAACCTCATATTCGCCTCTGGTCGGCATGATAATTTCAATTGCGGTATGCCAGTGCTTCGGATATCCTTCTGTCACGGTGTTGTGAAAGATTTCAAACGCCGGCGGGTTTGCTGCATTCCGGTCAAATGTTTTCCCATGTTCCACTTTCTTCATCTTATTTCTTACCTCTTTTTATTACAGCAGCTCTGTAAACAGATCTTTTACGGTCGGATAAATCTTTGCAAATTTCTGATACTGGCGCTCATATTTCTCAACCAGTTCCGGTTCCGGCTCGATGGTCTCTGTCACACGAACAATTTCTTCTGCCGCCTCTTCTACGGATGAAAAGACACCGCAGGCAACGGCTGCCAGCATGGCTCCGCCAAGTGCCGGGCCTTCCTCGGACTCAATACGGTCCACTTTGATGTTCAGCACGTTTGCGATCATGCGTCTCCACAGCGGGCTCTTTGCACCGCCTCCGCAGATTTTCGTTCTCTCGATCTGGATGCCGAGGGATTTTGCTACCTCAAAGGAATCGCGGATCGCAAAGGCAACGCCCTCGAGAACAGCCTGGGTCATATCCTCTCTTGTGGTGTCCATGGTCAGGCCGATGAAGGTTCCTCTTGCATCCGGGTTGTTGTGCGGGGAACGCTCGCCCATCAGATACGGCAGGAAGAAGACATTATTCTCGCCAAGTTTTGTGATGTTCTCCTGCTCTTTTGTATATTCCTTTGTGCGGATGATTTCATCCATCCACCATTTGTTGCAGGAAGCTGCACTCAGCATGCATCCCATCAGGTGATAGTGGCCGTCTGCGTGTGCGAATGCGTGCAGGGCATTGTGGCTGTCTACGCCGAATTTGTTGCTGGAAATGAATACGGTTCCGCTTGTACCAAGGGAAACGTTGCACATGCCGTCGCCTACGGTTCCGGTTCCGACTGCGGCTGCTGCGTTGTCTCCGGCCCCTGCTACAACTTTACAGGTCTCCGGCAGTCCAAGTTCTGCTGCTACTTCCGGTTTTAAGGTTCCGACAGCGTCAAAGCTCTCATGGAGCTCCGGCAGCATCTCCAGGGAAATACCGCAGATTTCTGCCATCTCTTTGGACCAGCATTTGTTCTTGACATCCATCAGAAGCATGCCCGATGCATCGGAGTAGTCGCTTACGAATGCGCCGGAGAGACGGTATGCCAGGTAATCTTTTGGAAGCATGATTTTGCAGATTTTTGCGAAGTTATCCGGCTCATTTTCTTTCACCCAGAGAATCTTCGGTGCGGTAAAGCCTGCAAATGCAATGTTTGCGGTGTACTCGGAGAGTTTTTCTTTTCCGATTACGGTGTTCAGATAATCGGTCTGTTTTGCGGTACGGCCGTCGTTCCAGAGGATCGCCGGGCGGATGACGTTATCGTTCTCATCCAGGATGACAAGGCCATGCATCTGGCCGCCGAAGCTGATGCCGGCTACCTGGGATTTGTCTACGTCTTTTACCAGCTCGCGGATTCCCTCTTTGCTCTGCTCCCACCAGTCTTCCGGTTTCTGCTCAGACCAGCCTGGATGCGGGAAATACAGCGGATACTCTCTCGATACAATATTTACAATTTTGCCTTCCTCGTCCATCAGAAGCAGTTTGACAGCGGAAGTACCAAGGTCAACACCAATAAAATACATGTCGAATCTCCTTTTTCTACTCTTTTTCAAAAAGGGCGGCAGCAGACCTAGATCTCTGCTCCGCCCTTTTGCTTATGCGTTACTGCATATCTTTCTTATTTTTCAGTGAATCTTCCGGAACGGATTAGCCCCACGGATTCTCTGTCGGGTAACGAACACCCTTCGGCTGGTTGTAGCCGATCTCATCTACTTCAACACCGAGCATTTTAAATACTTCGAATAACGGTTTTCCGAAGTGTCCGAATGCTACTGCGCCGTGATGCGGATAGTTTTTCTCTACCAGTACGTGACGGTAGAATCTGCCCATCTCCGGAATAGCGAAGATACCGATGCTTCCGAAGGAACGTGTTGCTACAGGAAGAACCTCGCCCTCTGCGATGTATCCGCGCAGTTTTGCGTCAGATGTGCTCTGCAGACGATAGAAGGTGATGTCTCCAGGAACGATATCTCCCTCGAGGGTACCCTGTGTTACTTCTTCCGGAAGAGTTCTTGCCATGATCATCTGATATTTCATAGAGCAGAATGCCAGTTTGGTGGAAGCGGTATTTCCGCAGTGGAATCCCATGAAGGTATCTTTTAAGGTGTAATCAAATTTGCCTTTGATTTCGCTCTCATACATATCCTTCGGAACGGTGTTGTTGATGTCGAGGAGTGTTACGGTGTCTTTGGATACAACGGTTCCGATGAACTCGGACAGTGTTCCGTAGATATCTACCTCACAGGATACCGGGATGCCCATCTTGGTCAGACGGCTGTTGACATAGCAAGGAACGAATCCGAACTGTGTCTGGAATGCCGGCCAGCATTTTCCGGTCAGGGTTACGTATTTTCTGGAGCCTTTGTGTGCTTCGATCCAGTCTAACAGGGTGATCTCATACTGAGCCAGTTTCGGCAGGATTTCCGGTTTCAGGTTTCCTTCGCCGAGCTCTTTTGCCATATCTTCTACGACTGCCGGGATTCTCTCATCGCCTGCGTGTTTGTTGAATGCTTCAAACAGGTCAAGCTCGGAGTTCTCTTCGATTTCTACGCCGAGGTTGTACAGCTGTTTGATCGGTGCGTTACATGCCAGGAAGTTGGTCGGACGCGGTCCGAAGCTGATGATTTTCAGGTTCTTAACAGCTACAACTGCAGTTGCAACCGGTACGAAATCTTTGATCATGGCTGCTACGTCTTCTGCATCGCCAACCGGGTACTCCGGAATGTATGCGTGCAGGTTGCGCAGTTTCAGGTTGTAGCTTGCGTTCAGAACGCCGCAGTATGCATCGCCGCGTCCGCCTACAAGGTCGTCGCCGGTCTCTTCTGCTGCTGCTACTACCATGCAAGGTCCGTCGAAGTATTTTACAAGCAGGGTTTCCTCGGTCTCCGGTCCGAAGTTTCCAAGGTATACAACAAGTGCATCACACTCTGCTTTTTTCAGGTCTTCGAGTGCGTTCATCATGTCGATTTCATTCTCGACGATGATTGGACATTCGTAGATTTCTCCGTCGTATGCTTTTACGACTGCTTTTCTTCTGTTCTCGGAAAGGCTGTTCGGGAAGCAGTCACGGCTTACTGCAACGATACCTAATTTGATTTCCGGTGTATTGTTGATCATTTTTGAAGATCCTCCTTTTTTTGGTTTTCTTGGTTTTTGGTTTCTTTTTATGTTCAGAACTGCTCTTTTGGGGCAGTGTTTCTGATTTCTGGTTTTGTCTCTGGTTTTATTTTACCGAGAGGTTTTCTCCTTTGATGCCTGCTACGCTTCCGGCGATGTTTGCATCCGGGTGGCTTAAGAGCCATTTGTTTCTGGCGAAGAGCAGGTCGTCTTCCGGGGTGTGTTTTTCTTCCAGGGTGATGTCGGTATTGGTTCCTTTTGGAAGGACTACGACGCATTTGAAGCCGCTGGCTGCCACGTTGCATGGTGCGTAGTGGAGGGTGGTTGCGTAGACTTCAATGGTGGTTCCGGCCGGGATTAAGAAGGCCTCCATTTTGGATGAGTCGTAGGTGTGGTCTTCGGTGATGTCCTGTTCTTTTCCGAGGATCAGGATCAGGTCGGTTACGGCGATGTTGATTTCGCTGTCGCGGTGGTATTCTACGGCGTTCAGTAAATGGTTGTGGCCGGTGCAGTAGCCGGTCTGGATCGGGCTGGCGCCTAGTTCAACCGGATACGGACTGGGCGCTTTTGCAGGCTTCGAGGCTTTCAATGGAAGGCTCGTAGACTACGTCGTCGGGACATGGGGTCTCGGACATGGCGGTGATGATGTCGCTGACGTCGAGGTCTTTGATGACTTTGCCGTACTGGCGGAATGCTTCGTCTGTTACTTTCAGAATCTGCATTGTGTTGGTGCTCCTTTCGTACAATTAGTTTAATGGTTGAACTAATTGTAATATAGCACTTGTATGTACTTCTTGTCAACATGTATTTGGATGAAAAAACGGACGGGTTGACAAATAAGGGGGAGGTTGGTATACTTTAGTACGTTAAAATAATAAGACGCTAGGGGAGCCTTTGGCTGAGAACGTGGGACAGGGATAAGCTCACGGACCCTCACTACCTGAACGGGATAATTCCTGCGTAGGGAAGCTGGAACGTGGTTTCGGAGGTGATTCGGGACTGTGTTTTTATGTGAGCCCCTCCAAGCGGAATGCGAAGGAGGTTTTTTTATGAGTTTTTTTGTTACTGCTGACGGCGGACTGACGACGGCCGGTTATGTTGGATGCGTGGTGCTGATGGTGGCGCTGGTGGTGATTGCTTCGGTTCTTTCTGCTCAGAAGAGTAAGGGGACGGGAATGGATGCAAGGAAGCTGGCGTTTTGTGCGATGGGGATGGCACTGGCGTTTGTGACTTCGTATGTGAAGGTGTTTGAGCTGCCGTACGGGGGATCGGTTACGTTGTTTTCGATGCTGTTTATTGTGCTGATTGCGAACTGGTATGGGGCGAAGACGGGTATTCTCGTTGGTTTTGCTTATGGACTGCTGCAGTTTATCCAGGGGCCGTATGTGCTGTCGCTATTCCAGGTGTGCTGTGATTATGTGTTTGCGTTTGCGGCGCTGGGTGTGGCCGGATTCTTTGGAAAGAAGAAAAACGGGCTGCTGATCGGGTATATTGTGGCTGTGCTGGCGAGGGGATTTTTCCATACGTTAGGCGGGTATCTGTACTGGATGGATTATATGCCGGAGAATTTCCCGCAGTCTTTGAAGGCGCTGTATCCGATTATTTACAACTACAGCTATCTGCTGGCTGAAGGTGTGCTGACGGTGATTCTGATCTCGCTGCCGCCGGTGAAGAAAGCACTGCAGACGGTTGCAAGAACGGCACATGGTGCAAATTAAATAGAATTACGTAAAAAAATCCGGGAACGCATGATTTTGCGTTTCCGGATTTTTTACGTGGATATCAAAATTTACTGAGCACTCTCCTCTGCGGCTGTGTCGGCGGCGGAGCTCATGGGGGTGATGACGATGTTTTCTACGCCGATTCCGGTTTTGCGGGTTACGATGTCTTCGATCTGGGCACGCTGTTCCTCGGTTACTTCTTTCATCGGAACGACGATGTCGGCGGTTTCGCCGGTCAGGTTTACGACGACGTCGGTGAAGCCTTTGGCTTCGAGGAGGAGTTCGGTTGCCGACTCTTTTTCTACGAGTTCCGTCATTTCCACCATGCTCTGGACGGCGCTCTGGCGCTCGGTTTCGGAGAGGTTGGTGTTGTTGATGATTTCGTTTAAGGTGTCTTTATTCTGGGAACGGATCTGTTCCCGGTCGATTCTGGCCTGGGCCATGTATGTAGATGCCCCGGCAAGGACAGCCTCTCCCGGTGTTTCTGTGATGGTCCGCGAGGAATCGCCAGCGGCTCCGGCGTCCACCTCATCGGTGATGTCGGTGTCAAGGCTGGAGATGTCTTTTAATACGGTGCTTGTGTCTGCGGTGGTTCCGTCTGCCGTTCCTTTGGTGGACAGGGTGCTGTCCGCATAGTTGATGTATCCGGCGACGGCAATCATGATCGCAAGGGCGGTGATGATGACCTGATTTTTCCGGAATTTTTTCTTTTTCCCGGCCGTCTTTTTCGGCGATGGTGTCTCTGTCATTTTCTCAGGTGCATTCATTTCCTGTTCTAATTTTTCCACGCATTTGACTCCTTTACTTCATTTTGACTACTTTAATCTTATTTGCGCCCACCTGAAATAATGCCATCACGGCCTCCTGAATCTCCTGTATCGTCACCGGGTTTCCCCCGCCTTCTGCGATAACGAGCACGCCGCGCACCGCCGGGTACTCCTCGGAAACCACATACGGTGTCTCGGCCCCGTTCTGTGTCTTTTCATAGACAGTTGCCTCATCCTGCGACGAGGACGTGACGCTTCCGGTCTCCTCTCCCTTCTTGTTTTCCTCCGTTGTGCTCCGCGTTGGGACATCTTTTTCCACAATCTTTTTTCCTGTGGATTCCAGCGTCACCACGACGTGCACTGCGCCCACACCGTCCATCTGGGAAAGTGCGTCACAAAGGCGCTGTTCCATCTCCTCCTGCACCGAAAGTCCCGCATCCCCCGCCGGACGCACAGCCGTCTCCTGCGGCTGTTCTGTCTCCTCACTGGTCTTTTTTGTTCCCGTCGGCAGCAGCAGGACAACGCCGATTGCCGCCAGCAGGAAGTACAGCATCCACTGCTCCTTTTTCTGTTTCCGGAAAAACGCCGCTGCCTTTTCCCTCATAGGCCTATTCCGAAATCTCTACCATAATATGCGCCGGATCGGTTCCGTAGACCTCACTTAAAACACTTTTGATCTCTGTCAGCTTTTCATCGAGCATTTCCCGCTGTTTTTTCTGTTCTTCGCGGTAAATGCTCGTCTGCCGCATCGGCGCTTCAATGCGGATCTCTTTTGCCTCACCGGTGTTTCCCGGCTCCAGCGTTACCGAAACGGCTGCCCCCGGAATGCCGCTCTCTGACAGATACATCCGGATCTGGCGCTCCGTCTCTTTTTCCCAGGCGCCCACGTAATACTGTTTTTCAAAGCTTTCTGCACGAATCTGTACATTTTCCATTGCTGCTGCCTCCTCTTCCAGCGTCAGACGGTCGAGCGTCTGCGCCATTTTCTGCTCCAAACCTCCCGCTTTTAGCACGGGCTGGAAAAAAATCAGTACCATCACAATTCCAAGAAAAAACTGAACCGGCTTCTTGTCCTCCTTCTCCGGGATCAGGTTCAGCACAGTTGTCATAAAAATCAGAAAAATTGAAATATTCTTAAGCCACTGCAGAATCTCTTCTACCATGCCGCCTCCCGCCGCTGCCTGCCCAACTACACGCTAGAGCGTGTCTGAAAAA